>Ga0210406_10000604_pt1 | contig 48512 bp, 70 predicted proteins | sample IncBWC30MmetaG_FD_155454 | JGI IMG/M metagenome (GOLD analysis project Ga0210406, IMG submission 155454) | Forest soil microbial communities from Barre Woods Harvard Forest LTER site, Petersham, Massachusetts, United States - Inc-BW-C-30-M | ecosystem: Environmental > Terrestrial > Soil >...
CGCATTGAATGGCTGTTGCAGCATCGCAGCTTCTTGATCGGCAAACTCGGATTATCTCAATCAAAGAAGCTCGTTGCCGTAATGAAGTATGACGGGCTAATAGCGAAGTCTACCTATTGGTGCGATTGCAGTCACGGTTTGGACGAAGCCATCAAGCAGGCAAAGATTCGCTGGTACGCGGAGCACAATGGAAGGGAGATTACGCCATGACCCCCACTAAACCAGTAGATTTGCTGTGGAGAAGCTGGTGGAGGCAGGAGATAGTTTGCGTGGCGTTTGCGACATGGAAGGTGCTGATGATAGCGTGAATCGTTGGGACGCCGCCCTCTCCAGTGCCTCGCAGAAGGAAGGGACAAAGTGAGCGACCAGCAGCATTACATCAAAATGCATGGCATGAGCAGCATTGTTTCGTGCTCGATTTACTGGTCTGTAGGTCTGCGCTGCCCTTGGTGTGGACAAGACCCCGAGCCAGGATTCTACGGCACAGGCCAAATGACCTACGAGACAGCCGAGCGGCGCGAGAGTGGCGCTGAGAAGGAGGCTAATCTTGGCAAGTCCTGAAGCGATGAAGGCGGCGCGGGAGCAAGAATCAGTCCTGTTCAAATCTTGGCTGGAAGGCAGCGAATGGTGGGACAGGCTCCTCAGCGCAGACGCCATCAACTTTGCTTTTGAAGCGTGGCTCGTAGCTAAACAGGGCGCTCGGGAGCGCGTGCTGGCGGAAGCGAAGTGGTGGCGGCATCTAGTAATCATGCACGAAGAGTCCTATTTTGCGGTCGAAGGCGATAAGCGCATTAAGCAAATCGAAGGAGAGCACTAAGCCATGAGCTACAAGATCGAGCGAGCGAAAATGATTCTAGCTGTAGGGGGTACGATTAGTGTCATCGCTATTTTGCTGATGCTCTGCGGCTGCGGCCCGAGGCACTATCAAGCGCATCCGAACGGGCCTCCGGTGCCGAGCTATAACAACAAGTGCGACATGGACGGGTGGAGGTATGAGTTCCCCGGTCATTGCGTGAAGGACAAAGAGCAATGAGCGAACCCAAGCCTTTTTCTTTCTATGAGATTCAACCAAACGGCAAGATTCTTTTCTTCGTTGACGCCAGCTTGCTGAAAAGCTTCTCTCATTGCGAAGCATATTTCTACCTCAAGCATGTCAAAAACATTCGCCAAAAAGGAACAGCGATTACCAAACCCTTCCCGATGGCTATAGGCTCTTGGTGGTCTGACGTCATGGAGGCGTTTTACAACTCGCTCCGTGACAAGCGAGAGCTCGGCCTACAAGACATACAAGACATTGCGCTTACCGCATGGGCTTCAAACGGCTTGGAGGCTTGCGCTTTGGCGGAGCCCGATAAGTTCGCGCAATTCGGGGACATCGCCGGTGCTGTCTTGATGCTCAAAGACTACTACGAATCTCAATACCTTATCGACAAACACAACTGGAAGGTCGTGTCGGTTGAGGAGGGGTTTGGACTGAAGAAAGAGGTGTTCATTGGAGAAACACCAAGGGTCGTTGTCTATTGGGTCGGTCGACCTGATCTTGTTGTTGTCGAGAACGAACGACTTACTCCTGTCGACCACAAAACTGTCTCACGAATCGACGGCTTTACAACAAGTCGTTACAAACCATCTACTCAAATGTCTGGGTACACATATTCATGCGAAGTCATCGCAAAATCCCTTGGTTACGGAGTTAGAGTCGATAGGTGCATCGTTAATATCTGTTCGCGCGCGAGACCTACTGACAAGCCTCGAAGCGGCCAGAAAAGACCTCGCTTTATTCGAGCTTACCCTAACTTCACTCGTGAGGAAATCGAGGAGTGGAGACGTAACGTCGTTGGAATCTGCGAGCGGATAGCGCAGAATCTTCGCTCGAATGAATGGACTTGGATGGAGACATCCTGCCACAACTTCTACATGCGTCCCTGTGACTACCTAAAGCTTCACAGCGCAACACCATCTTCGCGAGATATCATCCTTGCAGCCGATTTTGCAGAGGGGCGTCCTTGGAAGCCCTACGAACCTACGAAAGAAGTGGAGGATTGATGCCAACAGAAATGCGTATTATGGCCGAAGAGCCGCCAGTAGCAAAGCTTAAAATCGCTCTGGTAGGGAAGGAGAAGAACGGCAAGTCGCGTCTTGCCTCAACAGGCCGACCAAACGTCTTGGTGCATGACTTCGACAATCGTGCCGAAGCCTTGCAGGGCCGAAAGGGTGTCTACGTCATTTCTTACGTTGAACCTCAATGGCCGAAACAGCCCGAAGCGGCTCAGAAGTTCCTGGACAATCTAGCAAAACTTGAAGATTCGTTGGACCTTCACGACCTTGGATTCAAATGCCCGAAGGGAACACTCGTCGGTACGAACGTGATCGATTCCATCCAAACCTTCGGCAAAGCTTTTCAGAACTATGCTCTTTACGGTCAAAAAGACATTCGACGCGAAATTACCTTTGGAGGGATGAAAGTGTTCCTTCCAGGAGGTTGGGACGCCTGGAATGCAGAAATGGTCCCTGTGGAAAACTGCGTTCTGCGTACTTTGGCATTACCAACCGATACCATCATCGTTCTACACGAAACAGCTGAGGAAACCGCCGATTCGACCTCTGAAAAGCCACGCTTTTCGGGACGTGTAGGGGTATTCCCTGTACGCTATCAACGACTCATCAAGTATTTTAATGAGCTATGGCGTGTGAAGCTTGTTCAACAAACCGTCAACCAGAAGCTCGTCTATCTACCGAAGGTATTTCCTTTTCCGAACTACGAATTTGATAGCGCGACGGCGTTGCTCCTCGACCAAGAGGAAAACCCAAGCATCGTCGAGATGATTGCGAAGCACGAACAACGCTTGAAGTCAAATGGCCTTCTGCCCTCCGAAGGGGCGAAGAAACAACTACCTGCAACTGTAAAACTCTAAAAAGGAGAATCACGAAATGCCGAAGTTGACTGCATCAAAAGAAGAAGTAAAAGGACTACCAGCGATGAGCGAGGGTATGCTAACCGTTCGACTGGACGGTTTCGAGCCTCGTTTGTCGAAGGACAAAGGTTCGGTTAACCTTCGTCCTGTTCTCAAGGTTATTAACCACGCCGAGTATAACGACCGGCGTGTGTTCGAAAATCTCAACACGAAGGGGAAGTGGGTCTGGAAAGACTTCTGCCACGCCTTCGGGGTGCCGATGGCCGCGGACGCGGCAGGGGACTTCGAGTTCCCTGGTGAGTTCGACGGTCCCGAAGACCAGCCGGACAAGTGGCAGTATCGTGGGCCACTTCTCGGACAGCAAGCACAACTCTATGTCATTCAATCGGGTGACAACGGAAACAACAACGCGATTAAGTACTATGTCTGCAAAATCGCCGGCTGTGTCGAGAAGCACTCGTCAAACCTGGCGTAGCAAAAGCTTGCTCCGGTTGGCCTCTAGCGCATCTAGGCCACATCCCACCGAGAGCAAAGTCGGAGTCTGGTACGGCTGACATTCCGTAGGATTACGCCTCGTCCCTCCGATATTACAGTGCGTAAAGACTGACATAGTACGCCAAAATTTTAGGAGTCAATTATGTGTGAAGTCTGCAACGACGAAGCTAAAAGCGAAGAAGTAGGAGTCGCTGCCATTCCGGGAGTTCCATGCTCGATAAGCTGGTGTCGAAGCTGTCTTGAGCATGAAGCTTTTCCTTCGTGGGTGTTCGATCACGACTTTATCTATGTCGCAGAAGGAAATCTCGAAGGACTCAACGACTGGGCAAAGCAAAGAGTTACATGGGCCGACGGGAAATATATTGGCTTTCTCGAATACATAAAGAGAATCACTCCAGAACAAATTCAAACTGAATTACTTAAATATCGAGACGCTGCCGAAGCCGCACAACGGGATTACTATGGAAGCTGAACAGCTGAGCATCGACCAAGTAATCGTCGGAGACCGCGTTCGAAAGGACTTCGGCAACCTCGACGAGCTTTGTAATTCCATTACCTCGGTAGGGTTGATTCAACCTATTGTAATCACCCGAGACCTACAGCTCATCGCCGGTGAGCGGCGCTTACGCGCGTTGAAGAAAATAGGCGTCAAGGAGCTTATTCATGGCAAACTCTTTATCTTTAACGACGAGCAAGACAAGCTCAAACTCCAAGCGATGGAAATCGAAGAGAACGTCAAAAGGAAGGAACTCAGTTGGCAAGAAACAATCCTTGCCAAGAAACGCCTTCTTGAAGTTATGGTGCAGATACACGGCGTCGCTCGGCCCGGCTATCCTAGCCGAAGCGATCAACTTGGAATCACGAGTGCGGGATTTGGTATCAACAAACTCGCTGCACTTCTTGGCGAGTCAAACGCCCAAACTTCAAAAGATATCGAGCTTGCTAATCTCATTGAACAGGTCCCTCAGCTACGAGCAGCCGAAACCAAAGAAGCCGCGCGTAGGCAAGTCTCGCTCGCGATGACGGTCGCGACTGCGACGCAGCAGCAGGCTTTGAACCCTCCGAAGACGGACCAGAAGTGGGAATTATTCCCTGGAGACTTCGTTAACAATGTTAACAATATCGAACCGGCAAGTGTTGATTTTGTCGTTGTTGACCCCCCATACGGAGAGGACACTCAAGGCATGGGGCCAAACTCGAAGCAACTTATCGCCAACCCGTTCAACGACAGTTTGGCCTCCACTAGAGATTTATACATTCTCATGGCTAATGCAGCATGGAGAGTTCTTCGAGAGAATCGCTTTTCGGCATTCTTTTTTGGATTTGCGGTCTATTCCGACCTCGTTACCGCTTTGCAGGCTACAGGATTCCAAGTCGATTTAACACCTTTGATTTGGGTTAAGAATACCGTCATAAACACCACTCCCTACACCCGCTACGGTCGTTCCTACGAACCGATACTAATCGCTCGCAAAGGCGAGCCTAAGCTAATGAGGCCATCGCAGCGTGATGTTATTGCTGTGCAGAACGTTATAACGCGAGGTACTCAAGAACAAAAGTTCTATCAAGCCCAAAAGCCTGTCGAGCTTATCGAAAAGCTCATTCTTGACATGTCGCCTCCTGGCTCAACGGTGTGTGATTTCTGCGCTGGTAGTGGGACTACAGGCGTAGCTGCGCTGAAGAATGGACGACGTGTTGTTCTTTTCGAGAAAGACGTTGTGGCCTGTAACATAATCAAAGCGAGGCTTGGTGCTCTATGATATATCTTACCACTCCCTATTCGAGCAAGAACCCTGTCATAATGGAAGAGCGTTTCGAGAAGGCTTCGGAGATAAACGCACGACTAATGAATCAAGGTCTCGTTGTGTACTCTCCAATAGCTCATTGCCACCCTCTTGCAATGAAGTACGGACTTCCAACAAATTGGGAATTCTGGAAACACTTTGACGAGGACTTGATTGCAAGAAGCGAAAAACTTCTCGTTGTGAAGATGGAAGGATGGGAGACGAGTGTCGGTGTTCAAGCTGAGATCCAATATGCAAGGTCCATCGGAAAGCCTATCGAGTTTATGGAGCCTTTATGATAACCGTAAGTATAATCACAATTCCACATCACGAGCAGAGATATGACACTGTTGGTGATTGGACATTCATCCGCGAAACCGGAGCACTTCACATCCGTGTCAGCGACCTCAATAACTGGCGCTACGAACTCCTCGTCGGCGTGCACGAACTTGTCGAAGCCTTACTATGCTCACACGCCGGCATCAAACAAGAAATTGTCGACACCTTTGACTTTAACTACAAAGGCGATGAAGAGCCCGGCGACGACTATAAATGTCCGTACAGCGGACCTCATTGCATCGCAACCGGCGTTGAGCGTGTGCTTGCAGCGGTGATGGGTGTTTCATGGTCGAAATACGAAAAAACGCTCGACAACCTACCGAAGTGGAAGGAGAAGAATGTCATCCCAAACGACCCAACCTCAATCGCCGACTGAGGGGCTCTTTACCTGTACGATGAAGTGTGCTATTTGCTTGAAGGTTCTCGGAACGCAGAAGCACATTCCTCATAGTCGCTTTAGCGGCGAACCCGTTCGTTGGTCGACCATCAAAGCGAACTACATCCCTTGCGTTGAACATCCCGACTACGGCTTCGTAGTAGAATGGAGTCCGGAATGAGTCTCTTTAACGAGACAGGCCATGCGTCAATCGATGATAGAAACACCGAAGCTATCCGTCTTATCGACGAACTTGCGACTCAAACCGAGATGATGCAATCTCATGAACGTAAGTTCGTCGAGGACATGAACGACCGTCAAACTCGTAACGAACTTCGTTGCTCCGGCAAACAGCTTTTCTGGCTCCGTGATTTGTATCAGAAATACTGCCTCTAATGGGTCCAAAAACCTTAGCTCTTAAAGCGCTCTGCGCTTCGCTTGGCCGAAAGTACGTCGGCTTTCGCGGCTCTCCGACAGCGCCGATTTGGATTGTAGGCGAGGCTCCAGGTGCGGATGAGGATCAGGCAGGAGTGCCGTTTGTTGGTTCGTCAGGCCGTGAGCTTGACAGGATGTTGGCTGAGGCGGGGATACCGTCGGGGTTGTGCTGTATGGTCAATCCTTATAAAATACGCCCACCAGACAATGATATATCGAGAATCGAGGAGGTGGGAATTGTCAAAGGAATCTTTGAGGAGGCTTTTTATGAGGAACTCGTTGAATACAAACCAAGCTTCATCGTACCTGTCGGAGGAACGCCTCTCTCAATTATCTGCCCGACTACCATCGACAATCGAGATCACGAGTCTAAGATATCCAAATGGCGAGGGAGTCTGCTTAATTCGGAACAGTCCAGCATTAGATGGCCGCACTACGTCATTCCTAATTTTCACCCTGCCTACATCCTGCGAGAGTGGTCTGATAGAGATGTCGCAGTCTTTATTTTGCGACGGGTCAAAGAAGAATACGACTACTTCGTCGCCAACGGAAAACACCAACCCCTCCCCGAGCGAGAGCTAATCGCAGACCCCTCCTTCGGAGAGGCAAAGGAGTATCTCAATGAATGTCTTAGCTGCGCTACACCCACTTCAGTGGATATTGAACTTTTGGCTCGTCGAGTTCCCATATGTATTAGCTTCTCTTTTAGTCGTCGTTCTGCTATCAGCGTGTCTCTGCTTGATGGGGAGGTATCTAATCTACGAGTGCTTTACCGACTCATGGATAGAATCCTTCGAGAAAAGAGAATTGTTGGTCAAAATTGGACGACTTTTGATGCTAATTGGATGGAAGCTATTGGGTTTAGCGACGGTGTGCATCTATGCGATGACACTCTTGTTCGCCATCATGTTTTGCATCCAGAAATGAGTCATAAGCTCGATTTTCAGGTCATGCAATATACACGTCAGCCCTACTACAAAGACGAAGGCCGTGGTTGGGTAATGCGCGACGGCATGATAAAGCTCAAGAGGTATAACTGCCTCGACGCCTGCTGCACGCTCGAAGTATTCGAAGAACAGAAGCATGAATTTGACGACAACCCTTCCATTAGACGATTTTACACCGACTACGAAATGCCGCTCGCCAGAGCTTTTCATTCGGTTGACAAAAGAGGGATTAAGACCTCAGCTGAGGGTCTCCGAGACTTTCGTAAGGATATTGTACGCGAATTGGGCGACAGGTGCGTATCCATATCTCAAGCGTTGGGAGGACGTCCTGTCGTTTATTCAACAGAGATGGCGGGTAATTTGGCTCGACAGCTCAAAGTCGATAGTAAAGGAATACTCAACATTGCTTCGGTCCCACAGCTAAAGGAGGTTTTGAAGAATGAGCTTAAAATCAAACTTAAGACAGACAGGAAAACAGGTAAAGAATCGACCGGAGAGGAGTCGCTCCAAGAAGCCTTCGCCGCTACAGGCAACCCTGTCCTTAAAGACACACTCCGGGTACGGGAACTTAACAAGGTACTCGGAACTAACGTCGACGCCAGACTTGGCTCTGGAGTGTTGTATTCCTGTTACAGCGTCACGGGAACTGTCACTGGTCGTCGAGCATCTCGAAAGAATTTCCTCGGCCTCGGCTCAAACGGGCAGAACCAAACGAAGCATAGCGACCTCGGTGACCGGCTCCAACAGGTGTTCGTTGCTAGACCCGGTCATATTTTTATTGCTTGCGATCAAGCATCGGCAGAGGAATGGGTCGTCTGGGGCATTATTGCCGATGTTTCGGGCGTTGACAGAGGTATTCGAGAACTTCAAGACTCTATCAGTTCCGGGATTTCACGACATGCACGCCTCGCAAGTCAAATTTTTGGACTCCCTCTCGAAAAAACGAACGACAAAGAATGCTTAGAGTACTTCCTCGGCAAGAAGGTTCGACACGCCGGGAACTACGACATGCGTGAGAACACGATGGCCGCACAGCTCGCTGCTGCGGGGAAGCCGGCGCCGGTGTCGTTCTGTAAAGCAATCCTTGACAAGTTTCATCAAGTAGAACCTGAAATACGTGGAGTCTTTCATAAGTACGTCGAACATGAGCTTCGTACCAAACGATTGCTAAAAACGCCACTAGGCCGTGAACGCATCTTTCACGGCCTAAGACCTTACGGTGATAACTCCAAGATATACCGAGAGGGTTATGCCTACATCCCTCAATCGACGATTGGCGACAACAACGGCTTCGCCATCCTACATTGCGAGCGGAACGCTCCGGGCCACGTCTTGCAGGATGGGCACGACTCGATACTACTCGAAGTAGCCGACGACTTTCTAACCGTCGTACTCGGTATCAAGCTACTCGAACAAGCATACGACCGAGTCCTTCGCTTCCCGAACGGCTACGAAGTACGGATTCCCATCGACCTTAGAATCGGCTATTCCATAAGGGGGCTCAAGAAGTGCCCAGGAAGCTCAAACATCCTTGGCTCGAAGAATACGTACGACTCTTTAGCGCCACAACGGACAGCCCGCCTCGATATCACTTCTGGACGGGAGCTACAGCAATCGCAGCCTCTATCAAGCGTAATGTATGGATTGGGGGAATTGCCAGAATCGTCGAAGAGTGGAAGCTCTTCCCCAATATCTACACCGTCCTCGTTGGGCGGCCTGGAATAGGCAAAGGCGTTGCGATGAATCCTGCTATCTCGCTTTTGAAGAAAGCAGGGACGGCTAACATATTGTCCGACCGCGTTACGATGGAGTATGTATTGGAGAAGCTCTCTAAAGGGTTTCCAAGGATGTCGCCTGGTGTGAATGGAGCGGGAGGGATGAAGCTCGGCTTGGAATCGGCTGCTATGCTCGTATCTACCGAGCTCAGTGTTTTTATTACAGCATCTCAGTTCACTATTACGTGCTTGTCGGACCTTTGGGACAGTAAAGAAGGGATATATCAATATGGCACTCGTGGCAAGGGTGAGTGGAATATTAATGAGCCTATTGTGTCTCTACTCGGCGGTTCCGCCCAAAATTGGCTTGTTAAGTCTGTCCCTGCTGATGCTGTCGGGGGCGGTTTTACACGGCGCGTCAATTTTGTCCTCGCTACCAAAAAAGAAACAGTCCCCGACACAACCGGACGCCCACTCATCGACAAAGACGACCTTGTAGAGGATTTGCGTTACATGGCTCAAATACGAGGGCAGTTCTCTTTAACGAACGATGCTCTCAAACTGCTCAAGATATACCACGACAGTTGCGACCCGAACGACTTTGACGACGAAGCGTCCGCTGTCTACAAAACGAGCAAATGGGCGAACGCTGGTAAGTTGGCTGAGATTATAGCGATGTCGAGAAGCGACAACCTTGTTATCGAAGAAGAGGACTTACAAACAGCTATCGACAAGGTCGAGGATGTAGCGAAGGATTTGAAGATAGTCTTTCGTGCGGTAGGTGAGTCGGACTTGGCGTCGGCGTCGGACAGGGTTATACGCTTCTTGGAGACTCGTGGGTTCGCGTCTCGCGGCGATATACTCGCCTTTAACTGGCGTCATTTTACCTCAAGCGAGCTTGATGTTATCATAGCGACTTTCCGCGAAAGCGGGATGATTGGTGAGAAGAATGTCGGTAACAAAACACTCTACTATTGGAAGGATTCGGTGAAGCCATGACAGAAGCAAAGCTGCCGTTCAAACGAGTACTTAACGACCATCTCATCGTGCAAATCGATGAGTTTCGCTATAGCGGAAGGATTCACATCCCGGACACCGCGAAGCGCAGCCCGACGAAAGGAATTGTCGTCGCCGTTGCAGACAACATCAAAGACATCGAGGTGGGCGACAAAATCCTCTACAGCCAGTTCGCTGGCTATCTCTTGAAATTCGAGGACACCCACCTGATGCGTGTTCTAGGATATAGCGAAGTACTTGCAATCCTTCACGAAGACGCACCAGAAATCGTTACTGAAGGTGCCTGATGCACGAAAAGGTCGAGCTATTCTGTAAAATTCTTGACGAGCTCAAAGAGCTTCACAAAGCTAAGAGTCATGACTATGCAACCGACATCGACCCTCACAGCAACTTTATGAGCGCAGACGACTGGGGAGTCGAGCCGTGGGTCGGAGTGATGCTTCGAATGCAAGACAAGATGAAGCGTTTGCAGACTTATGCCAAAAAAGGAAAACTACTCAACGAAGCGGCAGAGGACTCTTTTCGTGATATTGCGGTGTATTCAATCATCGCGTTGATTATCTTTAAGAAAAGAACTGAAGAAAAGGATATGGAGGGAACATGACACTTCAAGAACTTCAAACTCTTTGCAAAAAACAAGCCGACGAGCTCAGCTGGAACGAACGAGAAATACCAGTCCCTGAACAAATCGCTTTGATTCACAGCGAGGCGAGCGAAGCTCTTGAAGCTTGGCGAAATAAAGAGCCTTGGTCTTGGGAACGACGGGACACCAACGGAGCCCTGAAACCCGAAGGGCTTGCGAGCGAGTATGCCGACATATTAATCCGAGTAGGGCATTATGCTACCCTACTCGGAATTGACCTTGAGTACGAAGTAGAAAGGAAGCTTAAATACAACATGACGAGAGGTTATCGTCATGATGGTAAGCTCGGCTAGTGACCACGCTTGTGATGCATTCCGCTGAGCTTCTGCGGAGTCTCCTTCGTGCCTCGGTGACCGGCGTGAGTCTTTTCCCCTCGCGTCACCTTAGCCTGCTTCGCAGTTTTGCCTCCGTGTGCGTAGACATTGGAGGTTTGGCTTCGATGTGAAGGCGAGACCTCCAACGACGCGCAGGTTGACTTCACCGTAGCGATGTTTGCATTTGCTGTTGAACCGTGTGCCATGTCGAACCTCTTTCTATAGAAAGTACTGTTAACTTTGTTAACAGTTACAACATCGTCGTGCGTCCACGACGAAACTCGTTATTTCTCAAGGTCTTCGAGGATTAGATACTTCAAGGCCTCGATGTACTCCACGTCGGGAATACCACCTTTCCTCATCTTCGTTAAGCCAGACAAAGCCTTTGGATTCTTCGTTTTGAGGTACTCCTCCATCTCCGGTATCTGAAGCTGCGACACGTCCATGTGCTGAGCCTGAGCGCGCGCTGCGGCTTCGGTAGCACGAGCTTGCTCAGTTCGCTTCGCAGTACCTCGGTTCTTCGTAATACGCTCACGAGCTTTGCTCTGCTCAGCGAGCTTGCCGGTGCCGTGTTGCCCTTCTGGATAGACACCAGACTTGGGAACGCTTGTTTGAGGTTTGGACGATTCAGGACTCACCGTAACATCTTTTCCTTGAGACCTCGCCGCAAGCCTCTTCTTCGCCTCCTCAACTTTCTCAAGCCCCGACTTCTCCGTCCTTGCTTTATGAGCCGCAATTTCCTCAACCGTTGGCGGAGTAGCTTCGCGACTATCAGGCCCCAAACGGACAAGACGCTCCGACTCAGGCTCGCCTGTAATAGGCTCCGAAGGACCTTTCGCGCTCGGTTCAGGAAGCTGTGGAGGAGCTTCCTCCGAAGGAAATGTTCCAGGCTCAAACTTCATCTTTCCAGGAAGCTCTCTCTCCTTCATCATGTGTTCGATGACTTCAGGAGAAAGCTTCATAATACGAGCAAGGCTCACAAGATACGTCGAAGTTAGTCCAACGAGCGCCCCACCTCCCAACGCCGCTATGTACGGAGCTCCTGACATCCTCAACGACATCGCTGTGGCAAGCCCCGGAGCTGAGCCGTAGACAAGACGAAAGATACTACGGTTCATGAAGTTCTTTGCGTTCTGAATGCGTTTTGATGTCTTGATGAAGTCGCTTATCTCAGAGGCTTTAAGACCGTACTTCGATAGATTCTTTGACATCTCAAGAGTTAAGGCCGTATCCTTACCGAGCTTCGCTGCAACCTCCTGACCCGACTTCGCGCTTCCGACATCGTCGGTAATGTCGCTGAACTCCTTGTCCATCTTAGATGCAAGCTCGTTATACTGATTCCACGACTTCTCCAGACCATACTGCTTTGCAGCTCCACCAAGCTTCTTGGTCAGGTCGATATAGACTTTGGTAAGCACGACCTTCTGAGGCCCAACAACCTTATCCCCACTCATGGCTCTACCAACCGACGAGCGAAACTGCCGAGCCTTCTCCCATGACCAAAGCTTCGGAGCTGTCGCTTGGGCGTCTTTAACCATCTGAACCAAGACAGGATGAGCCTTCTCAGGAGTCTTGACAACGTCCTGAAACTCCTTCATGATTGTAGCAGCTTCGGCTCCGGCGTCGACGACTCCTGTTGGTATCTTGGTGTCAATTTGCTCCGCAATTCCAGAGGCATGTAGCTTAACCTCCTCGCTAACAGCTTGAACGGCTTTCGTGACTTTCTTCGCGACATCAAGACCCTTTGCATGGACGTATTGGTCCTCGAAAGCTCGTCGTTTAAGGAGACGGCTTGGTGTACCTTCGGTACTAAGCTTGTGAGCTGTCGAAGCTGCTTCGCCTACGTCTTTGCCAGTCGCTTTAGCGATGTCACTTGCGGCTTTGATAGTTCCGTCAACGATGTTTGCATGAGTATGAAGCTTCTTAACACCCTCGGCTCCACCAAGGATTCCTCCAATAGAACCGAAGAACTCACCAGCTCCTTCTGCCGGTTGACCGTGAATCATCTTTGATGCGCCGGACTCAATACCACGAGCAGGCCCTTCGATAATCTGCGCAGCGTTGAGTGGGTCTTTGAGGACGGAAAGTCCGAAGTTCTTCAAACCTCCGAAAATCTCCTCACCCATCTCGGCCCACTGAGCCTCAGCTCCGCTTACGTGTCGTGTTTGACCGCCGACACCTCGAACGTCTTTGCCTTTGAAGGCTGTCGCCATTTTCTCAGGGTCGACACCGAAGGCTTGTTCAACGCCACGTCCAAACTTGGCGAGTCCTCCTGGACGCTCTTCAGGAGCAAGCCTCGCTGTAGCTCCTTTAAGGTCGGTAAGAAGCTTCGAAGGGTCAACCTTCGCCATTTCCGACTTCGGAGCCGGCGACTCAGGAGACGTGATTCCCTTCTTCTTGAAATACGAAACCGCCGCCTCTTTCGTAGTTCCGGCAGGGAATTGGTAGTAACGATTGTCCGGCCCAAAGACACGGACCTTTTTTGGCTCTGCTTGAGGTTCAGGCATCTTTGATTACTCGGGAGGCTTCTCCTCCATATCCTTTGGGTCGATTACAATGTCGGCGTCGACCTCTTCGCTTTCGTCATCTCCGATAGGCTCACCTGAAGCTGTCTTGCCTTTCTTGTCGGAGCTAGCTCCTAGACCGTCGATGACCGTTTGATACGACTCTTTGTAGTGCTGCAAAGCACCGAGCAAATCCGTAACGTCGTTTTTCCCGCTCAGCAAATGAGCGGACAGCCAGTTTGTCGGAAGCTTCTTGATAAGCTCGGTCGCGCCAGCAGCACGAAGCTCAGATGCCAAATCACCAAAATCGCTCGCCGAGAATGAACGCTTCTCGTCTTGAATCTTCGTAACGATTTGGATAGCTTTGTCAATAGCCGACATCTTAAGCTTTGTCGCGAAGGTAACATTCGTTCCTGCCTTCGTTTTGGTAATAAAAAGCTTCAAACGCTCGCGAGCGATGTCGAGATCCACCAACGACTTCAAATACTTGTTCTTCTCGACATCCGTCGACATTTGTCCTTTTGTCTTAGCGGTTTCTCCTTCGGTTTGCTTAAGCTTAAGCTCAGCCTCAACCTTTTGAACTTCAAGTTGAGCCTTCTTTACGTCCGAAGCTGCTTTCTGAATCGCTGCTTCAGCCTTCGCTTCCTCGGCTTTGACCTTCGCTGGCCCCGCACCGAGCTGAGTTTCCCTTACCTCGTCGGACGTAAGCTGTGTCGGCTTCATCAAGTTGGGGTCTTGCTTGAAGGTCTGCGTCGCAGCTGATGTCTGAGCAGCTTTGAGTTGCTCTTCCTGACTCGGCTGCGGCAACCTAATACCACCAGCCGACCCCGGAGGCTGACCTTGTGGTTGTGAGGTTGCTTTTTGGATACCTGCCTCGAATCCAGACACCGTCGGGTCTTTTTCCTTCCCTGACTTCTGAGCCTCCTGCATTTGGGTGAGCCAGCCTTTGTAGACCTTATTGAGAATCTTCTTCGAGTGGTCGTTGTTTAGGATGTCGTTGATGGTGTCCTTGTCGTTGTTTCGGATTGCCTGAACGAGGTTCTGCGCGATATTTGCAGCCTCGGCTTCTTCGCCTTTCTTCTTTCGTTGATTCCAATTCATCAACAAGCCGGCGATACTTTGCACGGCTTCGTGAGGCTGAGCGACCGGAGCAGGCATCGTCGCACCCGCTCCCGAAGGGTCGTACTTAATCGGTGGAGGCCCTCCCGCTCCTGGTGGTGTTCCACTCGGCTGTCCCTGCTGCTGAGGCGTGGCTTGGAACGGAGGTGTTTGCGCCGGCGACTTCGGAGGCTGTCCTTGTGGCTGTCCCGGAGGACCTCCAGGAGGAGCCATTCCCATCTTCTGCAAAAGCATCGGAAGGAGGCCCGTCTGTTGCAACTTCTGTAGAAATGCTTGAGGTGCGTTGCCCATTTTAGTGTCCTGTAATCAACGAAGCTGCACCACTTCCAAGTCCCGAAAGGAAGCTTGTGCCAAAGACTCCCTTTTGATTGCTGTACGTCGGTGGGAACGTCGTACCAAAGCCAAATTCTTCACCGAGGAGGGGGCTGTACTCCGGTCTCGTCCGAATGAATTCCTGAACGAGGTTATCAATCGATTTTTGGTCAAGACTTTGCTGGTTCATTCCAGCTTGCTCCATTCCAGGCAAAGCTTGAAGCGTAAGCTGTCCCAAGAGCGCTTCTTGGTCCGCTGCGGTCTGAGCACCAAACGCTTCCATTGCCATTCCCATCTCGCTTGAGCCAAGTGCTCCACGAGCACCGAACTGCTCTTTGATGTTCGCGAGTTGTTTCTCGATAGGAATCTCCATCGATTTCATCTCAGACTGCCACATCGGTAGTACGCCGGGGAGAGGGCCGCCAGTTCCTTTCGTGTAGAACTCCAGCAACGATTTCAGGATAGGGTTGTCTGGGGCCGTGAGTGTACCTGGAGCCGTGGCTTCGCCGGTCGAAGGAAGAATTGCTGACAAATTGAACGGCGTTGCTCCTTGCCCCATCTGCCCTCGAAGCCATGCATCGAGCTGCGACGTAAAGGAAGGGTCAATCGTTCGGGCTTGGTATTGCTGTCCTGGCAAGCGAGCACCAATGCCAGCAGCATGAAGGTCTCCGGGATTAGCGTTCGCTCCAGGAAATCCGCTCGGACCTCCAGCTGGAGGGACGATTCCTGGCTGAGTCATGTCAAGAGGACCGCCCGTCGACGGCATTGTCATCGACGGGAAGTTCATCCATTGATTCTCGGTACTGCTCATCCCGCCGAGGCTACTTACGTCAAACTGTCCGGGACTAGTCATTTGACTTGACCCACCGCCGTTTCCTGCGAAGTCTGGTATTGAGTACATGATGTTATGCTCCGTACATCATACGTCTGTAAACCGGCCTCAAAGCTTGCTCTGTTCTATGAGCTTCCATCTCGCGTCGTTTCTTACGTCCTTCGATCAAGCCAGGACGGTCTGGATGTTTTGGGTCTCCGTAGAGGAGTTGATGAACCTTCGTTGCTTTCTCGTATTCGAGATACTCCATGAACCCACGTTCGACCGCGGCCCAAACGAGGATTTCGTTCCACTCACGAGGTATTAGAATCTGTGTTTGATTAAGCTGATTGTCGTTGATAGGGTGTTGTCGTAGAATACGGGCTTGTATCTGGTACGCTTTGTCGGGAACGGGTGTAAAGCCGATTGTGTCGGCAAAGCGATACCATTCAGTCGGCAGAGAAAACGTTGGTTGAAAGTTGTCAGCTTTCTGATAATGAGACTGTCCGAGCTTCCGACGTATCGAATTCGTCGGAGGGTCTTGCCAGATAAGTACGTCAAGGGTTGCGACGTTATAGTCACCTATAGGAACGATATTTGAGAAAGGATACTCCTGTGTTCCTGTGGGAGGTTGTCCCGAAGGAGGAGTTAGATTGAACGTAGGTCCGTATTCCTCAAGGAGGTCGAACTCGTTACGAAAGTCAGGGTTGCTTGTGATTTCGAGTAGAGCATCGCGAAGCCATATGTCGGTTCGTGAGATATCGCTCACCTTGTTTTCGCATCTCAAAAGGACCTCGTTTTCCAGTTGTTGAATAGTAAACGTAACCGGAAGCGGTCCTTGCTGTACTGGTCCTAGAACCGGCATTTAGTGAAGCTCCTTACACTCAACTACAAAGTCTAATTGACTGTCGCTGCCGGACCAGTAGGTGCATTCGGCAGCACGAATGTGTCCGTGTAGGCCACCCCCGTGACCAAAGTAGAGCCGCTGATAAGAGTGTAAGGGCCTCCACTTACGGTTCCACGATAGACCTTGTATCCCGCAACGGCAGCGCCTCCAGAAGGGACGATAGCAGCGACCCAGGTCAGCGAAGTGATATGCTGTCCTTGATTAAAAGAAGCTGTAGTAGACGTCGAGAAAGCAGACTCGAATCCGTTTATGTCAACGGTTGTAACAACGTAAACGAAGGATGGTCCTGCTTGAGCGCTACCGACTGCGAACAAAAGCAATGCGAGACAAATCAATGTGCGTTTCATGTTCTCCACCTTTCTTCTTCCACTGATTGATGCCGAATCCAAGTTGCGCTGCACTCCCGCTGTACGCGAATAGTGAACAGAATTTCTTGCTCTGGTCGCGCCAGCAGCCGCTTGTGCTTGCGACCACGACGAAGTTGATGCCGGTCGCTGCTCCGTAAGAGGCCCATGCCGCTCCGTATTTCGCTTGGCAGTTCTCTACGCTACCTTGGCGGCAATGTCGCAAGCCGCCAGCATGGACGCCAGCAGCTACGCCGCCGAGGATAAGAGCCGTCCGCGTGGGATGCTCGCGGAACTGGCTGGCAATCGCCCGCAACACCCGCTTCGGAGAGGCTTGGGCAGAGCCTGAGAGCAGGAGAAAGGCCAGCAACGCGAGTGTGGGGCGGAGGGTCATGTCAGTTCGTCACCAGCGTCCCTTTCACGCCTGCAAGAGTTGTAGCGGTCCCTGCGATAACTTCGATTCCTAGGATGTCGCCAGCAACGAAAGTGACCACATGGCCAGTCGCTCCATCAAAACAATTCGTCACGGCGTTGAGGGAGCACGTCATTGTTTGCGCGACTCCATTTTTCACAACCGTGCAAGCATCTGCTGCCTGATTCCCCGCTGTCGCCGTGCAATAGAGTCCGTAGACTGAACCCGGCTTACTCATCACGCGGCCAATGCTAACTGTTGTAGAGGTGCAGGTCGTTGCCGTGAATTGTCCTAGCCCGTACAGACCGACAGTGGTTGCCGAGGTTACGACGCCTGTGCAGGCTCCGGTATAGACCCCATTCCCATCTTGACCGTTGAATACTCCACCAGCGGCGTTGGTGATGCCGTTCAAGAACGTGTTTCCGTCCTTTACGGTTACGGTCCCCGTTGCGCCATTAGCCAATCCCACGCCACTAGAAGCAGATAGAGCAGTATTCCTTAATATCACCGTACCTGCGCTGTTATTTAGCGCTGGCCCAGCGCTGGCACCTATAGAAATGGTAGTTGACTCACCGCCAAAATTACAAATTGCCCCAGAAGTGCAATTTATAGCCGTGCCTGTACCTGCTCCATTTATTTGGTCATTGGTAGCTATAAAGGTACCTGATATATTCAATACAGTGGCAGCGGCGTTCGCGTCATTGAAACGATCGTTATTGGAATAAAGTGTCGTTCCAGCGGCGAGCGTTAAAGCGTTTTGTGAATTGCACAGTGCAATCACGTTGTCGTGCATTCGCACTGTTCCGCCGTTATTTACGAGCATACAATTAGTGGCGTTTTGGATTTGATTGTTGTAGAACAGTACGCCATCAGCGCCTAGAATAACCGACTGTTCACCTGAGTTGAGGAAGATATTGTTGTGGCATTCAGTGATGGCGTTTGTTACTCCAGCGCACGTGAGCGCTGTGAAATTGACGGATGTGGACGGAAAATAGTTCAGGAACCATACGTTATAGAACTCACACTGGAAAAAGCAGGTAAATCCGCTTGTGCCCGCCGCACCTGCTGGCGCGGTAACAAAGCTGGCAACTCCGAAATCATGGTAAGTGCGCCGCTGATTGCTCAACGGGTCTTGAAACATGACGTTCCCAAATGTAGTATCGGGACGCATCAGCAACATCGTGGCGTAAGGGCCTTGTCCTTTGACAGTCAAGCCGCTTCCTGTATCGTTCCCAGCAGCCGGGCCAGGGCATACTGCCGTTGTATTATTTGGCGGTGTGTGCAACATGATTCCGCCAGCAGGTAGCACTAAAGTTCCACATGCGTTTCCAGCATCTACCCATGCCGCCTGTACCGAGGCGGTCGCATCCGGCCCCCAAACAAACACGCATCCATCTTGCGCCACGACCGTACAAGTCGCCGTGGCATTATTTGAAACGTGAACTTGATGCGCTGAATCGACTGAAGTAATGGTTCCAAGGGCGATATAAATAGACGGAACCTGCACAGAGTTTTCACCGCCACACTGAGCGTTAGAAGCCCATATTGAATCGCCAATCACGGCGTTCCTAACTGGATTCCCTGTAAACGGTCTTTCTGTCCCCGGAGTCGTTACGATATTGCTACCATTCGAGATTCCCGCCGCGCACGTCCATTGTGACGTGCCGGGGAAATTGTATTTGGGGTCCCACAGATAAATTGTGGAGGAACCAGCGTCAGTAGTACCTTTGGGCGAGCTGCTGCCGCCTACGGCAGTCCATGTATTACATACCGTCCCCGTTGAAGCCGTACATTGTCTTTGCGTCGGAGTCGTTACGTTGTAGTACTGTCCTCCAAGAGAACAACTTACCTCCGAGTCGGCGTAGGCGTTTACTCCTGGTCCGCAGTTTACCGAAATCGTAGGAGGAGTCAACGTAACCGTCTGCGAAGCACCAAAAATCGTGACGGTTTGAACAAAACACTGAGTAGGAATCCCTTGCTGCGGACAGACAGAAAACTGCCATCCGCTTTGCGAAGGTAGAACAGACGCATTCGGCGTAAGCGTTAACGAAGCTCCGCCAGTCGCGCTGAGCGTTCCGCTCTGTGTTTGATTCGGTACCGTCCCCCCACCAACGAGGTTAAAAGGAGGACCGAAATTCGTCGCTCCTTGCTGAGATTTCAACACGACGGAGTAAGAACCGTTGTTCCAGCTCTGCGCGCCAGCGTCGGTGACTTGTAGGGTCACGGTTGTGGATTGAGATAAAGCAACCGGAACAGAAACAACCATTAACAAAGTTAACAGAAAGAAACGTTTCATGGTATCACCCTCACAACGTAAGTCTTGGCGAATAGAAGAACTACGATCTTCAATTTGCCGTGCATGTTGTTCTCCAAGTATCACTGGCTGCTGGTGCTGTTGCGGCGGCGACATCGCTAAACAATTGCAGCGTCACAGAAGTCGTGCTCGCTCCGTTGTCGGTTTGCTGGATAATAAAGTTTGTCGTTGAAATAGCGCTTGTGTGATTTGCTTCACAGTGCCAATGATGCGCTGCTGCTGGCATTGTGATTGTGCAGCCGCCAGAGGTCGGTGCTGTTCCGGTAAATATATCAAAAGACGCTGTGCCGTTGGCGTTCTGAATTGCTGCTACTGTACCTCCACAGCCTGCACCAGCGATGGTTGGAGCAGTCGTAGAAAAGAGCAGGGTGTTTGTAGGTCCAAAGGTGATGGGACCTTGCATTTGTATGTTGCCGCTAGTATTGATAGTAAAGTTCCCGCCAATCAATGAGAATTGACAAGAACCAGTGCTCTGCCAGCATTCAAAGATTCTGCTGGCGGAAGAAGTTATGCCGCCGACATTATTTAACTGCTGTGTTCCCCACACCCTCAGATTGGTACTAGTAGCATTTACATAGTTTGCGATAGAGGCTACGTTTGAATTTATTTTTACCGCATACAAATCCAATGTCGAGTTGTTGACAGAAAATACAGATGTTGGGGTCGAACCGCTGGACGGGTCATACTGCACTACTGGATTAAACATGGATACAAAAGCCCCGCCACTGATAGCGGCAAAAGGCGTCGTACTGTTAAATCCGTACTCAAAATGAGGCTTGCTTAACCCGACACTTGAAGCGTTCGAGACAACTAATTCTCCGTTATCAAACGAGCAATTACTAAACCAAATGTCTGTTATGGAGCTCCCTGGACCTATCACTACATCGTTAGCAATTACAGCTCCGTAACTTGGAGCGAAAATTACATGGTCTAATTCGACGTTCTCCGTGCCACCACCGGAGTTAGGATTATAAACAAAATCTTGGGTATTCAACGTGAAAACTGTATGGTCAACTTTCGTTGCCCACGACTGGGAATTTGCCCCCCAAGCCATCCCAAGCGTAAACCCCGCAATGAACGAATTCGACATTTTGAAACCTAGAACGGCATGAGATGCGTCTCCGAGAAGAATGCCGGTTCCGGCCTGCCCTGAGCCACTAGGCCAACCGGGGCCATAGATTTGGCAGTTCTCTATGCCAGTTCCAAATTCGTAGTAAGTACCTGTAGGCGTACCAACATTCCACAAGATTGCAGCGCCAGATGCTCCTGTGAAGGAAATGGCTGTGGACTGAATCGAATCACAAGATAATATGATGTCAGCCTGTGGATTCATCACACCAAGCGGGACGCTATATGTTCCAGAGGCGATATGAATTTTCCCGGCTCCATGCGTGTTGCCACCAGCCTTTGCGGAGTTAAGAGCCAGAGCAGCATTGTTCACTTGTACGCCGAGATTCGCGCCGGGGAACCATAGGGCTTCCACGTTTCCCTGGGCGACAACGGCTGTTCCTGTTCCCGTATAGGAAAATATTTGTATTGCTGGAGCCACGATTTGTCCGTTGACCGTCAATGTCACCGCATTGGCAATGGAGAGCAGACCGCCACTCTTAGAAACCAGCGTCACTCCAGCAGGAATCGCGGCATTGACACTTACTGGGTAGGTTCCTGGTGTGACTTCGATGCAGCCTGGATTAGAAACGGCGGCTAGCGCTTGGGCAAAAGTTTGATTGGCGTTTACATACTGGCAGCCTTGTAAATTAGTTGCCGTCGTCGCTCCCGTTAACGTCGCCGCCCCGCTGACGGTGAGAGAGCCTGGAGAATTTATAGATACCGAACCTGTAAGAACAAGATTCGACGAACCAAGAATCGGAGCACTCCATACATAAGAATACGTCGCAAAACCGGTCCCGCTCACACTTACAACGTACTGAAATCCGGCGTTTGCGTAGAAAGTGTAGTTACCATTCGCATCGGCGTTTGTTGGATTTGACAGTATGTTTGTCAAAGCTGCGTTTGAGTAGATAAGCGTCGTTCCCAGACAAACAGTTCCGGCTGCCGGTAGTGTAGACCCGTTACATACCGTAATCACGGCGTTTGGAATCGGTTGCGCTACAGGACTAGAAACACCAAGATTGCCTGGGAGCTTTACAGAACCAAAAGCAATGTTTGTATGATTGGCTCCTTGAGCTTCGCTTCGCTGGACGAACACCCCCAAGAGCAACCCAACAATGAACAAACGCAAAACCGCCGACGCGACCGTTGCTCGAAGAGTAAGCTGCGTGTTCGTCGCCGCTACCGAACCTGTATAAATATCACATGCTCTGTCTTTTACCATCGGCCAATACCCCACCGGAAGCCTTCCAAGGTTGTGAGTTACTGTAAAGTCGGTATTCGGGGCGGCTGGAGCAACCACGTTAATCCACGCTCCGTCGATGTTGTCGTGGTTCGTTCCATCGCCGAAGCCGATTTTTCCGTTAATAACATCGGTAAGATGCTGATAAACACTTCGAAGCATCGTAACGAACGTCTTCAACGACGGAGCTGTCGGTTCGACAGTCGTGAAATTCAGATTAGGCGTAGCTCTCAATTTGTTATCGTTCCTCCACGCTGTTCTCCACCCATGTCCCAGATAGGGCACAGCTCAACAATGGCTGTTGCAGTCAACGCTGGCACCGACACCACGTACTGAAACCGAAGGCCGGTCATATTGAATTCCTGGATGTAGTTTAGTACGTCGCCTGAGCCAGTCCCGATAGTAAAGGGAAATGACTTCGTTTGCCCTTGCTGATTCGTCAGTGTAATAGTAAACGTCGTTGAACCAAGGTCGATGAAAGACAAACGAAACTTCTTGACTTGGTGCTCATGCCGACGATCTCCAAAAATAAGCTTCCCTGATGTTAGACTAGCAGGAACCTCAGAAGTATTCGAGAAATCGACATATCCAGCCGTACCGTCATTAAAACCAAGCAAAAAGCCTTCGAATGGGTTATTTGCAATGAGCGTGGCTGGCGTCCAAGTTTGAGCTTGAATCGTTCCAATTAAATCCATAATACGAATCGCCTGATTCTTGAAAAAATTACCAACCGACGCGATTGTCTTATTGTAGGTAAACGAAGTCCAGTTGCCTTCGTCAAAGTTATAAACCCAAACCGAGACACCGGGAATAACAAGCCAATAAGCTCGGAAAGCTTGACCATTAATCGAGTAGGTAACACGACCGTAAATCGTTAGAGGATTTACAGACATAACGTCCGTCAGGATTCGCGAACGTGCTCCTATTCTACGTCGGTTGTCGATTGGCATATCTCCAATAGGAGTTACCGACGAACCGTCAAAAAGGTATACATTATCGACACCCAAATACACAGCATACTCACGGCCTTGGTCGTCGAAATGGTCAAGGCTGTAAGGAGCGATAACACCTTGAGTCGCGTTGATAATCGAGCGAAAGTCAAATGGGGCAAGCCCGATTCCTGTCGGGATGATTTGCAAGATGCCGTTTTGGTGAAAGCCAAAGCCATACTGTCCAATCTTGAGTAAGCCGTTGATAGGACCAAGATTGTTAACGTTATCGTTCAAGCCGGAGCTGAAGCTTACCCAATCGGTCGGGTCGCCTATTCCGCTCCAGTAATAACGTTGAGGGATGGTCGGAGTAACTCCGATTAGATGTAATCCGATCTCAGCAAGATATTTGAAAGGTTGCGCGGCCGCGACCTGTGTGTAAACAACTCCAATGCCGTCCCACAGAAAAAGCTTGTCAACCCCCTGCGAGAAACAAAGAAAGTAATTCAGCGAATCCCAGACAAAAAGCTGTGCCGCTGAGCCTGAAAAGGCTGGACCTGTTATTTGGGTCCAGCCTCCGGCTACGAATTGCCAAAGCTTTGTCGGAGTCAGGACGCATTGAATATGAACGCCATTAGCATTGAAGAAGTCAGCAACAGCAAGAATAGGCTCGTTCGGCGTTAGAGGAAAAGGAACTAAAGCTGTCCATCCCGGACGGACGTAAGCAGCTCCTTTTCGGAAGAGGAAGTTCTTTACGTCAGCAAAGCCAAACGCCTCAATTTCCGTCAACGGAAGCTCAGACTGCACCCCACCAAAAGGCCCGGTAAGAGAGGCTTCGAATTGCTCTTCGGAACGTACTAATGTTCTGTCTTGAAGTTGAGGCATTTTACCTCAGCAACTCCACTGTCCACATAAAAGGGTTGATGGTATCGGTCGGAGCGACATTGTACGTCACCAACAAAGTCTGCGCACCCGCCCAATTCAAACCCGCACCTATTGTTCCGTTGTTATTGAGATTGTTCTGGTTGAAAGAGCATTTAGAAAAAGCAGCAGCCGCGGCTCCTATATTCAGTAGGGTGACGATCTCGGAAAGGTCCCCGCCATAACCAAAATTTGCGAACTGTTGTCCATTCAAACTGTATTTGTAAGTTCCGGCTGCTGCTCCAGCACTTTTATGAGTGACGATGCTGATACGAATGCCTTGAAGATTCGCAACAGTGTTCGCCGGAAGATTGTAAGTAAAGACTGTCTGATCGGTGTTGTTCCCGACGACAGGAGCTAAATTAGCTTGCGAGTTAAGCAACTGGCTTCTGGTAAACGAGGATGAAACATCAGTCCAAGCCGCACCACTCCATTGAAAGATTTGATTGGTGTCAGTCGCGAAGAAGAGCAGTCCAAAACCCGCACCACCCCAAGTCGCGTTGACGATTTCTGGTGTCGGTCTATTCGCGAGCGTACCGCTCAGCAACGACATTCGTTGCATTACGTCAACACGAAGGTTCCGCAAATCCTGCCCAAGCAGGTTGGCGAGCTGTGTATCCGGCGGGAACGTTGTGTCCCAGACGTTTGTAAAAGCTGGAGGAAAGGCCATTAGCTCACCACCAACTCGCCGGTCCCGGCTTCGACCTGTTTGACACGATCATCATACAGTCTCACCATTTCGGGGTCTTTCTGCGATGTAACCTCAAGAGGCTCACCAATAAAAGCTTCGATCCAGTCATAAATCTTCATCAACTGAACATACTTAGCTGACTCACCATGACCGTCAACCGAGCCGCGTGCAGTCAAGACACGAACTTCCTTGCCTTCGGCAATCCAACGCTTTACACGCTGAACCATCTTCGGGATAGGAGCTCCAATTTCATTACTCCATCCTGAGTATTCTGCAAGCGTTCCGTCCAAGTCCACACCAATCCACTCGCCTTCGTCGCCTGTCAAGATGCTCTGAAGCTCTCTATAGTCTTTCAAACATTGCTCGGTCATGTCGGTACGATATTGAAGATTTGGTATCTTCAGTTTCGATATTTGGTGATACACACAAGCGAAGGCTTGACCAATACTTCGCCCTTCGTAATTCATCACACCGAGGATACCAACGCCGTGTGAGCTTGTCAGCTCGTCCTCGGTAAGCTGTACTCCGTAAGGGTAGAAGTATTCCTTCGCTTCGTCATCAAAACCACGAAGCTGAACACAATCCTCGTTGTGATACTTTTCGTTGGGCCACGGCGGAATACTCAGCCTAACCCCGGCCCCGAAAGCCTCCATAAGACGTACGCCGCAGCTAGAGCCGCTAGCACAATCAGCGATAAAAACGCCATAGTCCCAATCACAAAGAGAATGCAGTAGAGTAGGAAACGCGTCATACCCGAAGCGGGGGGTAAACTCCAGTCCATAGACGCCTCCTTTGTTGACAACACAGTTAACGTCGATTGGGCCGACGTATCGATGTTCGCGCAGGGCTTCTGTTAACAAAAGTAACGTTTGTTTCACTAGAGGGTCGTTAGACTCAACAGGCCACACGACGTTGCCGGTGCAACCTCCGCTCGGGCCGAGGTCACCGTTGAGGAACTGCTTACGCTCGATCGTGTGGTTGAACATCCCTTCGATCCACTCCTCGCCGTTGAACCATCCCTCGGTCGACACGGCGACGCCCTCGACAAACTCCTGAACAGTAAGCTCGACATCATCCGAGCCGTGTTCTTTCTCGAACTGTTTTAACATCGTAAGAGCATCCTCAACATCAGATGCAACGTAAGAAGGGATGACGCCACTAAGGGCGCCCTCTGGCTTTAGAACTACCTTCCCGGTACGCTCCGCAAGCCGTTTCGCCTGCTTAGCAGCGTCCTCCCAGGTCTTAGCGTTTTTCGAGTTCGGACTCTCTATCCCTGCTTTCAGCATCACCTCCTCTGCAAATTTACGATCGGCCTCGAGCTTGTCGGCAAATGAGCCTCCGCCGAAGATACAAACGCCGGAATCTCGAAAGGAGTCTAGAATCTCTCCAAAGCCGGTACAGTCAGCTATGACTGTTTGACCCATTTGATACTCGTCTGAGTAGTCGACAAGGCCTTTTCCGTAGGTGTCGTGCATTCGGTCAAATATCTTAATTCGAGCGTCGTGGCCCTCAAGCTTTAGCCGAAGGGCAAGCCCAACACCGTCACCGCTATCCGAAAGTATTAAGAATCGACCCATATGTCTTTCAGCAAAGTGCTCGCTTTGATTGTTTGACCCAAGGCTTGACTCGCCCAATTAGCGACGAAGTCACAATACTCGTGAGTTGGGTTGTTGTCGCTCGGCGGAGCGTAGACATTGAACAAGTCCAAAAGCGTCGAATCGGGACTGATGCCGTGCCGGTTGTTTCCAGAAAACTTCGCCTTAAGCTCGTTGAGAAGAGCCTGATAGCCGTCGATGAAGGTTCCGAACACGTCGTAGTTCTTCGCATCGACCTTCTGTCCCCCCTCAAGATTACCGGGGTTTCGGTTTCGGTATGACTTCGTCACCGGATGCCATCCTTCAAAGCTCTGGATAGCATCCGCTATGGCCTCGAGAGCGATCATAAATCCTCTATTTAACGTGGATACGAAGGGTTGTCGGGCCGGCACCGAGCGTTGCGACGATGAGTCCTTCGAACCAATTCTCTAGATTGTAGGTCTGAATCTCACCAGCAAGAACGGTTTGAAACTGAGCACGCACGATCGACTTACCGTTTCGATCCTGAATGTCAGCCATCAAAGCTCCCTGAGCTCCGGCTGCGGCTCCGCCGACAACCTCGATGAATTTGATGTAAACCTGATACGGATAGATAACTAAGGCTCCAGCCGTGTCAATAAACCATGTCCGCGAGCTAATATCGTTTGCCATCACCCACCACCTTTCTTCTGCATCTCGATCGTTTCGAGTCGGGTGATTCTGTCTCTCATGTCTTTGAGAATAAACATACCCATTGCCATGAGAACTGTCTGAAAGCCTTGAAAGATTGCAATGACTATTGTCGCTGTCACAGCTCCGTTCACAAAGCCTCCAACTAATTAAAGTTGAACTCAACGAGCAAATCAAAGCCGTAGAAGTCAAGCTTTGACGTATTCGGAATCGCGACCGTCATCTCAGCCCAAAGCTCCTGGTCAGGGGTGATTCGGTAAATCTGCTGAGCGGCTGGCAAAGCCACGTTCGTTACATAGGGATTCGCCTGTACGACCGTTGGGATACCGGTCGCAGCCAGAACAGCCGTCACCGCCGGAGCGACGTTGTTTGCCTGAAGAGCTTGGTCGACCCGTAAGGTGTTGGTCGTGAGGTTGGCTACCGTCACGCGATAGATAGCATCTATCGAAAGAAGCTTAAACCCTTTGAGCTTGAACGCCGTCCGTGGCGTAATGGGCTGTCCAAGAGCCATACTTGCAAGAGTATCAGGACGTCCTTGATACTCAGCAGATGCAGGGATTCCCGCCCCGCCAAACTGCTCTTGCAAATCTTCAAAGAAGCCAGTCCGTCGAAGTACCTGATTCATAACGTTGACGGCGATGTTTAACGTCTCGGCTCCAGCCGACGTCCTCGTCAACGACCAATCCCCAACCGCGTTCCTCGTTACGGCTGGAGCGGCTGTCGAACCGATAGCCACGACGTCGCCAGGGCCGCAGAAGATACGCCCGTCGGTGAATCCCAAATCCTGCATGTATCTTGACTTTGTGTGACTCATGTCGTTAAGGCCTCCTAAGCCTTGAGTCTGTCTAGCGACAGCTACTAATCGACCATAAAACCGAAGGTGCCCTGTTTATCGAGGCCCTCTACATCGCTTTGTCCCCAAGCTCAGCAAAGGAGACAGGGCACCATTAGAACTGGGGTGAGTCGTCCGCGATAGGTTCCTTCAAAATATCAGCGACTTGCATTTCCAAGTCGGCTGATTGGGCTAGGGTGTCTTGAATTACAATGTCACGATAAAACGTAGTTGGGTCGTCAAAGCACTTCGGGCAGACGAGAAGACCTCGTGCCAATCCCGTCTGCCTCCGAAGTTGAGAAGTTCGGTAATCCTGACCACACCTATCGCACAGATGCCAAGGGTCACCGTGGATTCCCGAATGTGATTGGTTCGGCATATTACGGCAACGTCACCGCTGTCCAGGTTCCTGCCGCGCAGGTGTAGATGGTTGAGGTGGTTGTAGCTGCGGCTGTGAAGAACCCAGTGTACGCCGTACATGCACTCGTCGGAGCGACCGGACCCCAGTAGTTCACGATTGGGTAAGGAAGGTCCGTTAGGGTAAACGTCGTAACCGTCGTGGTATCACCAGCGGTATAAGTCGCGAGGTTAATCGCAACGAAATTAGCCAAGGCTTGCGAAGGGAGAGCATAGCTCCCAGAGGCAGTACAGGTTATTGTCTGCCCTACGCTCGCTAAAGCCGCGACAGTGGCTCCGGTCTGTATGTTGAACGTACAAGCCGAAGGCACCGTTCCGGTGATGGTCCAACTCACTATTCGAGTACGATAGTTCGAGTTCTCGAACAGAGCCATGTTTGCTTGATTGGCTAAAGCTGGAGAGATGAAGGTTCCAGGAGTAGCTGGTCCAATACCAGAACCAGCACTGAAATTCGTCGAGGCAGTAAAAACCGCCGGACTGGTCAACGCGCAGCTTGCAGTCGAGCTTACGCTCAACGTACAAACCGTCGCGTTGATTGTTTGAAGAGTCTCGGTTGCGGTTGCGCCACCCGAAGCACTTACTCCCATCCTCCAACCAACTGCGTTTCCTCCAGTGCAAATTGGAGGAAATATAGTGACGGTCGAAGTCGAGCCGGTTGTTGTAAGTACGGACGTGGCTGCTGTGTCAGTCGATTGAGGGGTTTCCGTGTTGGTAGCAGAGAAGCAAGTAACTGATATTCGATACGAGCCTGCGGCTACCGCGCCTCCGGTTGTAGAAGCCACTGCTCCGGTAGAGGTCGTGGTAGAGAAGTTCTGCCCAACCACGACAGCCGCAGGAGCAAGGTTAACAACCTCTGTAAACGACTGTGAGATGGTTTGCTGAGCAAACGCCGGAACGACGCAAAGTGTGAGAAGTGCGAGCAATGAAAGTAGTTTTTTCATGTTCGTTTTTCCTTTCGATTAGAATAGGCCGTAACGACTACGGCCCGTTTGAACCGAAGGTTCCCTCCCAGACTGTAGCCCCCACGCTGATTCGCATGAAGCTCACTTGCTTGATCGACCGTGTGTCGAAGTCATCCGCGAAGTCCTCATCGAGTTCGTGGCGAACGAAGAACTTCAGGCGATGAGCCATCTTGTCCGCAAGAACGAACCACGCGCTCTGCGAGGTAAGGTAGTGACAGACGAAGTACTGCAAATCTTCGGCAAGCACAGCGTTGATTTCATTGTCCGCCGTGTACGGCTTGTGAGGGGAGCCAAGGATTTCACGAGCAATCCACTTGAGCTCCGGTGGGATTACGACGGTTCGAGGCTTGATGGTAATCGGCAAGCCTTGACTGTCCGGCAAGCGCTCGAAGAAGTTGACCATCAGCTGAATGGCGGTGAAAGAGAGGTCAACATCGACCAAAGGTCTGTTCGGGTAAGTTCCCGGTGAGGCAATGATGTTGCCGATTCCGGGAGCCACCGACGTTGCAGCCGGTCCGCCGAGTAGAGGATGGCTCGTGTTGAACAAAGACAAGCCGTCCGTCGTGGTCACCGTGCCGAAGCCAAGGTTAAAGACGTTGAAGGCTTGCTGCTCCTTCACGAAGTGAGCCGAGCGCGCAAGAGCTTTCGGTACTTGGTTGATAACGTTGTACTGGTCGTCCTCGTAGAGCTCAAAACTACACCGAACCCCAAGACCGTAGGTCAGGTGAAGATACCGCTTCGAGCCACCTTGAATGGCGTCCGAGTAAGAAATCGCTTCGCCCTCTGGCTTCTCCACGAGCGGAGGCAAGCCGGCGAACTCGACTTCGTCTTCGTAAGCCATCTTCGAGGTTTCAACGTGGAAGATATGAGAGTACTCTTCATCGCGCTGAAGGAGGTCGATCCAGTGAAGGAACTCGTCGTGCAGACCGGGTGCCATGAGTTGTGCGAACTGTCCACGAACCATAGTCATGCTAGGCCACCAACTGTGCTGCGGCAGGTAGCACGATGAAGTAGACGCCGCGAGTATTTACACCAATGGTTCCCTGGTCGTTGGGGTCAAGCCGGACGATTTCAACAACCGCCGAAGCCCCTGCCTTGGTTCTGTCAACGTACCAATGACCGTCCGCATCGAGGGTCATTCCGTACTGCTTGCCAACGTCGGTTGCAACCGTTGCCTGAGCCGGTCCGACCTGACCGAGGAAAACGGTGTCAGCCACCGCTACCTCAAAGCCTTGCCTACCGTCACGAAACAACGGTCGTGATATCGAGACTGCCAACGGCTGGAAGGGAATACCCTGACCAGTCGACGGCTGAGGAGATGGATTCACCGCAGCGGTCGGCGTAACACCGAGCGCAGCTAGGTTATTTCCAAACTCCTTTGAGAAGCCTGCAATGCCGAACGCTACCGTAACACCATCCCATGCCTTAACGCCCCCGTCACCGGCGGCCAACTGCACAGGTGTGCCAGGTAGAAAAGTTTGGCCGGCTTCTTCAGGAAGTCTGCGCATTCTAGGCTGTTGACCTGAAACAGTCTGAATGCTGTGGATTTCTGCTGAAGCCATTCGTACTCCTTTCTTTTTGTTAACTTTCTTAACAATTATGACGGGGGCACGTCATAAACTCGTTTAGGTGTTGTCCTTCGTTGCGGCGTCGACCTCAGCAAGCGGAGGCACGTACATCGATACCTTATTGCGAATCGCATCGGGAACGTTCAAAGCCTGAGTAGGCTGCAAACGTCCGTCAGCGGCTTGATGCTCTTTGCCTCCACCTTCGATGGTAACACCGGGCTTCTTCATTCGAAGCCGAGCGTTTTGCTCGTTCCACTTTTGATTACCGATGTAATCGACACGAGCAATCTTGAGGAGGATCAAATCTCCGTACATAATGCGACCGTCTCGGCAGAGTGACGGAGGGCAAGGATGTCCGAGGTTGGTGACAACATCCTCAGGCTTCGCCGGAACGAAGCCCATCGCGATGAGTTGGTCGTAGCGAAGCCCAGATTCCTTCTCACCCACGGCTCGATTACCGAAGAAGAGTGAAAGGTTCGGATTCTTCGGCTTGAGGTTAAGAAAGTTCGGGGAGCGAAGCGGCTTTGCCTCAATCTGCTCCCAAGGAATCTGCTGCTCGACGGCGGGCTTAGCGTCTGAGGCTCCAGCCGGCGAAGTCTTAACCGCTCCCGGCTGCATTGCTGGAGGAAGGCTTTTTGAAGTGATTGTCGGTTCGTTAGGCATTGACCATCACCATCGCTTTCTTACGCTTCGCGTAGTTTTCGTAGCTGACGCCCATCTTGTCAGCCACATGCTTCTCTTGATCCGTCAAAGACTCAGGACCGTCCTTCGGCCTGCTGTCGCTTCCAGGACCGTTCGGTCCAGCGGCAGACGAAGCTGCCGGCTCAAGGAAGGCGTACTTCTTCTTTCGAGTCTCGGGGTCTCTCAACTCGTCACCATGAATCCCTTTCAAGTACCAGTAGATACCAATCCAGGCTTCGGGGGTCATGAGCGTCGTCGGTTGGTACTTACGAGACTCGGCGTCGATTTCAGCTCCCCAAGCTTGAAACAAACGGCCGTCCATCGTCTTGCCGCCCGACGCCATATCCGCGTTAGCAAGCTGTTGCTGAGCAAGCATCCGTGAGGTCGTCATGCCGTTGCGAATCGTTGCGGCTTCGAGTGGGCCGAGTCGGGTGTCGAGAACACCCTTTGGATTCTCCAACATGTTCTCGGGAGTAGCCTCGACACGGTCTGGAGGTTTGGTATCTCCCTTCGGCTTTGCCTCGGCAGCCGCGAGACGAGTCTTGACTTGCTCAAACTCGTTCTGAATCTCCGTGACCTTCGTATCCTGCTCTGCTGTCTTTGCCTGAGCAGCAGCGAGGTCAGCTTTGAGCTTGTCTGTTTCCTGAAGCTTCTTCACAATGTCTTCCGGCGAAGCATCCCGTAGTTCGGGAGGAATCTTCTCCAGTTCCTTCTTGTCTTTAATCCTATCAAGCCAACCCATTCTATTCCTCCTTTAAGGGACTGCATTTGCCTTCGAGTACGTCACGTTCGTATTGCCGTAGGTCGTCTCGAAGGCTTCGAATCAAATCGATAACGCCTATACCACCCTGAGCTCGGTATACTTCCGTACCTTCCTTCTCCATCAAAATTCGATTCTCCCTCACGCGAATAGCGTCAAGCCACTCACTGAAGAGTCGTGCCGCCGGGTCGTCCAGCCAGTTCAGGACCAGCGCCGAGTGAGCCAGGAGCCTGTCCCGAGGGCTGAGCTCCATTCGGACTTGCTTGGGCTGAGGCATTTGGAACTCCGTTCTTTAGAGGGTCAGGTACAAGACGGTCGACTTCGTCGTGACCAAAGTTCCTGAGCATCTTCTTCATCAAAAGGTTTGAGGCTATCATGACCTCAATGAAGTACTGCTTAACCGCCGGCGGGGTCATCACTGATTGCATTGAGCCAAGGAGTTGAGCGACTGTTTGGTAATGCCTCATCATCACCTGCACGAGCATCATATCGTTCTGCTTCTCGACTTCTTTGTTGATGCTTGCCGACGAGGAGTAACAAGGCAAGCCCATTCGACGTGACGCAATAAGACTCAGTGCTTCTTTAATCTTCTCGGCTTTCTTGCCGAAGAGAGCCAAACGGCCTTCGTGGTGTTTGCTATCGGAACCAAACTTGCCGTATTGAAGCGAGATAAGCCTCATCAACCGAACATGAGAATCTCGCATATCCGACACATTAAGGTCTTTGCGCGAATTACCTTCTTGAAGAAGGCTAAGTGTTCCCATCGCACTATAGATACCACGCTTCGTCTGCCCTCCAGCTCCCATTCCCTGCTGAGGTGGAGACACTCCACTTCTTCGTTCAGCCAGCTCAAGGAGGAGCCGAAGCTCATCAAGATTGATATTAGAAACATCTCCATGCGCCAAAGGCTCAATCTCTTTTTCGTCCGCGGGGAGCATTGCAGACGGATAAATGCGATAGCCCTGATGCAGTTTCGAATCGGGATGGACACGCCATACGCGAGTGTTTGCCACAGTCTGATTATCGCGATAGCCATTGTAGGTCTCCGACGCCCCCTCTTGGAACATCCACAGCACCTCGGCAAAGCCGTAGCCAGGATACATATCATCGCGGTGAGCCATGCGCGCGCCGACGAACCATTCGCTTTCGAAATTGTCGTAAACGACGCGAAGTATCGTGTCCGACTTTTCGTGGTAGGTTGCTATCATCCGTGGAGCAAATGATTCGTCGTTATAGCGCCAAGTGACGTAACACTCCCAAACATCCCATTCTTTATGACCGTAAGAAGCCGTTGTCTTCGCGCCGAGCGTTTCTTCCTTCTCAACCTGCACGGTCGTTGGATTGGTACGGTCGGGAAGGCCAAGGACTTTGTCTACGGCTGTACGGTCGTAGATGTCGGTAAACTTGCGTTCTTCGAGCTCGTGCTGGAGCATAATACGCTTGTGACACTTGATATCCATATCCTCAAGCGTCTTAGCCATGACTGGGTAGTAGAAAGCGTCGAAGGGAAGCTTCTCAGGGCGAGGGCCTTCGTAGAGAGTCTTTGTAAGGAAATCACTTACCTTGCCAGAGCCATCTCCACCAGGAATGAGGAAGGAGCGCGTCTTATGCTCCCAAGGAGACTTAAAGGTTATCGTTCCGTATTTGATACACTCACGGAAGCCCTCGTTGTAGATTCGGTACAAATCAAGCTCGCTCGGCTCAATAGCGACATACTGCATGAATTCTTCGTAAGCTTCCTTGAGCTCGTCGGACTCGGTGCCAAAGTCGCCAAGAATCTTGGCTACGATGATAGGCTGTGTTTTGAAGATAGCGGCCATTAACTGAGCGTGGAGAGTGTCAGTATGGATAGCGATGAGCGGGATGATCAGATTCGAAGCGTTTTGGAACGGGAACTGACGTTGCTCCTCCGCAGGCCGAGCCTCGTAAGCCATCCTCCACTTCGTTATCTTTTCTTCATAGAGCTCCCTCATCGAGTCTTTAAGCTCCAAGACCCGTCGCTTGAGGTAGACGGCAAGGGCCGTTTTCTTCTCCTCAGAGAGCTTCGCGACGATGAGTTCTTCTGGCATTTAGAGTGCAAGTAAAGCTTTGATGTCGTCCTTGTTCTTCAAATCCTGAGCGTCGGCCATCGCAACGAGCTGCTCAGGCGTCATGCCGGCCTGTCCTTTGATTGACTTAATCAAATTGATTGTCTCATCAAGGACTGTCAAACCAAGCTGAACTGCAAGATTAGGGTCCATGTTCACTTTCCTTTCGCACTCGAAACGGCGAGGCTAACACCGTTGATGGCTGTTTGAACGGCCTTGAGAATATTTTCAGCGTTGGGATCGTTCACGACCTGAGGGGCGGCTTGAGCACAGGAGACAAAGCCATTGGCGATAGGAAGGAATGACTCCACACCCGTCAAGCCGGCGTTGTGAGCGTCAACAACTGCTTTACGAAACGTCATATTGCAGTCAGTAACGATGTTGAGCACACCAGCGACTTGAGCTTTCTTCTGGTCATTGAGCTTGCCGGTGCTATAGTATGAAGCGGTTATCTGAATCGCCGAGTGAACGGCGTTTGAAACATCCGCAGAACCCTTCAGCGACGCGGTGTATGGGTCTTTTGGACAGCCACTAAGGAGCAGGAGTAGAGGCAGGAGTGCTAGTGCTTGCAGTCGACGTCGTTGTACCATTTGTTCCTCCATTTTTCCAAGGAAGTCTCGAGGCCTGAGTAAGACCGATATAAGCTCCGAGAACTGTTGTAATCGTTTGCTCGAACCAAGCTACAACCTTATCGTCGGACTTATCTTGGAACCACATCAACACTCCAACAAGTAGAACGATAAGAAAGACCAAGCAAAGATTGTCGAACTTCGTTTTTACAAAGTCCATAGATTCCTGACGCCTCCTTAGGCGCCGGGTGTAGTAGGGACCAGAGCTTGCAACGCCGCCTGCGACGCAGCAATACTTGTTTGGCTAGACGCAAGCGAGGTGTTTACAGAGTCAAGCGTCGCTTGGTCCACAATCTGTGTTACCCCACCCTTGAGCGAAGCTACCAACGTCTCGATTGCCGACGCAGTTGCGGCTAAGGAGTTCGCTGCCGAAGCCAACGAAGTTGCAACCGCAACCAACTCTGCTTGTGTAGACATCTGTTTCCTCCAAATCAAAAGTTGGACTAGAAAGAATAGTCCGAAAAGTGTGTAAACGACATTCAATGTACCCTCACCGAGTAAGGAGAGTTAACCCTCATCGCAGCACGCTGGTTCGCACCAAGCAGCGCTGCGTATTGCTCGTAGCGCTGAGGCGCCTTGATAAGCTGAGGCATGTAGGCAAGAGCGTCCAGCAAATCAACGAAGCGCCCCTTCGGGAACGTCGTGTACTCTCCAAGAAACTCCTGATGCTTCTTCTGGGCGAAGAACCGTTCGTCCTCAAAGATAGGAGCCAGGACGTTGCGAATACGGAACTCTTTCTTTCGAGTAAGCTCTCCATCCTGCCCTTCAACCTCACCACGAAGTTCGATGATAGAAAGGGACTGGCCCTTCATCTTCGCCATCGTTTGGATATGATGTCCGATGTACTTCTGTGCGGCGATGGTTTCCAATCCGAGCTTACGAAGTCCCCACACTCCGGCGAGGCGAAAGAGCTCGTTGTAGAACTCGTCATAGCCGCTCGCTTTGAGGAAGTAGTCAAGGAGGTAGTAGTTGTTATCAGCTGAAAGCCCAACGATAGGAACTGCATGACGGCAACGGCCCATTCCCTGATTCCCGGAGTGGTTCGGGTCGGCGGTCATGCCGAGACGAAGGTGGGAGACGGGAAAGTCTTTGAAGACTCGTCCGTCCTTGGCATGATGACGAATCATCTTCTTAAAGCCGTTCTTTTCGTTTGGCTCCTCGATATAGAACCAATTAAGCCAAGGCTCTTTGAAGTCTGCATTCTCGGGGGCGGCGGGGTTGTTGAGGAATTGACAGGAGAAGTTGTAGTTACGAAGGCGAGCCTTCCAACGCATTAGCTTCTCGAAGCTGAACTCTTCGGGAAAGATAGGCTGGTCGGTTGGGTGAGCGTCGCAGCATCCACCGAGCGCAGAGTGGGTTACGATGTTGAACCAAGGCTCATGCTCTCGTATGTGCGAGTTGAGGTCGGTGTAAGACCACCGATTGCCGACAACGAACTCGTCGTTTTCGTGTGTTGCTGAGGAGGGGTTCTCAAACGCACCGACAAGGAGTTGATGATACTCTATCGTTTTCTCCATGATGCTAACTGACTCAATGGCCTTACGACCAACGAGGTCGTCCTGGACAAGGAGTCCGTCGTAGTGCCTTGACTGAAGCGCACCACCCACCCCCAAGAAGTCGAAGGTTCCTTCGCCATGCGAAGAAGCGCCGGGCGTCCGTTTATGATGCAACGAATAGTTGGACCAAGTACAAGAGGAATCAGGGAGTATCTCTGGGAAGAGCACTCGGAAAATCGCGTTTGAGCCGTAGTGACCACTTATCCTTGAGCCGAGCTTCGAAGCGTTCGTAATGTTCTCCGCTACGAGTAAGTTGCGACTATCGCGTCGATGCATACGACGCATGAAGGCGATGAAATCGTCACCGTACCCGTTCTGTCGAAAGACATCTTCGTCACGATTGTCGAACGGCAAAGAGCGCCACATGGGAAAGCCCTCACTACAAATCGTGGATTTGAAGTGGTCGCGTGGTAGCTCGTAGACGTCTTTGAGATGATCGCGTTCAAGACTCTTACACCAATTCTTGTGAAGGCCCTCGGTAAGGCGCTTCCTTCCCAGAGTGTTCTTAACAAAGTAGAACAAGCTGCCAAGAGCATTCATACGCATCTTCGACAACTTAACGTCGTTAGCGTCGGAAGAAAGAATCTGAACTGGAGCGAAGCTTTGCATTATCGTTGGGCGAAGCTCTTCCTCCGACACATCGCATCACGACGCTTTGCAGGAATCTCTTTCGATGCAAAGCTATCGGTTATAGGATAATCTCGGGGTTGCGCTGACAAACCGTTCGCGCCTTCGCCAGAACGCTTCGGACGGTTGGGCTTTCCTGTTCGAGTTTTGGGTTGAGCGCTCGGTGTTGCAAAGCCCATATTAAGCTCCTTGACCCCACTTACCGATACCGCGAGGGTTCGTCGTTCCGTTGACGCCTACCGAGGCTCCAAAGCCAGGAGTCTGTTGGGCGGTGGGGAGGGCAGGGGCGGAGCCACCAGACTTCGCACCGCCTCCCTTACTTCGCAACGTACCTAAAGCTCCGAGTGCTTTGCCTATCCAGCTTGCCATTTGACACCTCGTACCATACGGCTGCTTTCGGCTGCCTTCGCTTCGCTTCGGCCGCCTTCAAACCGCAGCCGGACAGCCTCGCCCACTTGACCACAAGGTTGTGCCGAACAGCCTCAATGCCTTTAGTCGGATAACGCCTTGTGGTCAGCACGGGCACCGGAGCGAGCTGTCAGACCGCCTTCCCGGTTTTGCACTGTTATGTCGCTATCCGACTAATTCAGTTTCCCTTTATCGACATACGTCGATGCAATCTTGTTACCTTCGGTTGCCGCCGCATCCAGAACCGCCGCCGGCACTCCCGGAGCAACTGCTTCCTCCGACGCCGTGGCGGGGAGGGTTCTGTCAGGATCGCGGTCCAGTATTTCCTTCGCAGCCGCGAACGCAGTTCGCATATCTCGTCTTTGAGTCACAGCGTCCACCAAAAACCTCACCGCGGCGGGAACCGCTTGGCGGAGTTCCTCATGGATAAGGTTTACCTTTCCTTTGAGCGCAGCATCCATCGCCGTTAGATGACCGTTCATCAGAGCGGCTTCGTAGTCTTGGTATTCTTGGGTAGCGAGTAGTTGTGCCAGCCCAGAGACTGTCATATGCATCTCTTGGGCAATCATCTTGTCAGAGACACCGGCGATGCGCCAGCGAGCTATCTGGGGAATTTTGATGTTACGGATTTTGAGGGTGAATGGCATTAGTCGTCTCGATGCTCGCTGTTGAAGTCCTGAAAAAGCCATTGCTTTGCCATGTCGAGAAGCCAATTAATCTTCGACATAGTAACGTCGTCCTGCGTGATAACTCCTCCTGTTGAGGATTTATTATCCTCATGAGTCTCGTAAAGAATGATTACGTGACTCATCTTGTCAGCGCTTTCCATTGCATGCATCAACGTGTCGGTTACTGTCTTGCCGGCATCGAGGCGCTGTATCTTCACTTCGGCCACGGCTACTGAACCTACTACTTAGTCACAGCCGCTGGTGGCGCGGCGGGCGGTTGGGCCGACGGTGTCGCGGGAACTAGCTGTGGTCCGTTCTGCTTCTTCGCAGCGATAGCCGCTTGAACCTCCTGAGGTTTGTGGCTGTCGCAGGCCGGGTTCGGGTTTCGTTGCCAGTCCTCTCGGTGGGAGCCAGCTCCACAAACGACACAGTTCTTAACTTCAGAAGCCATACCAACCTCCTGTACGAAGTACACTACGACTGCAAGTCGTGACCAGCATACCACAACGGCGCGGGTTTGTAAAGGGGTGTAACTTGTTGTAAGAAAACGACTTACGATGATTCTTAATAAGTGGGAAACTGCCTTCCCGACTCAGTGACAGGACGAAACGAGGCTATTGTTACTTTTGTTAACGAAGGCAAAAGTCGTGAAATTCCAAAAAAATTTTTTGCGCTCCTAATACTCCTCCTCGTCACCGACCTCGTTTTGAGCCCTGGGTGGGCTTCGCCTTTCCTTCGCCGTCCCAAGCCGAACACTATATATGAGTACAGGTAGTACGACCACAATCCAGCGATGTATAACTTACTGTACGTCGCGTGTGGTCGGCTTGTGCGACACAACATCGCGCTCTCTGCGAGACATACTTCGTTGTATGAAGTGTCTTAGAGGAGAAACGCTATGTCATCTAACGGTCAAGTAGTTGCAGGTATGTCGGCAGTTGCGACGAATGCAGGCACGATTGTAGAAGTGCCAGACCTGAAGGTTCCGACGAATCGTATCTACAACTTCGTCACGACCTACAGAAAGGACTACTTCGAAGATCACTCGCTTGACTGGTGTCTCGACGAAATCATCACACGTGGTATCGCTGAGATAACCCGCCAAGTCAAGACCGCACGCAAGGTCGCTATCGACAAAGCCTCTGGCTCGTTGCTTAAGGAGTTCAACCTATCTCCGAGCGATGCCAAGAAGCTATTGCTCGACATGCTCGCGAAGCAAAAGGCAGAGGCGAACGCGGCGCAAGCGGCGAAGCCGAACGGCACGACTGCGAAGCAAGCTTCGTAAGAACGAACCTGCAAGGCGAAACGTGTATCGCGCAAAGCGCGAAGCGCGTCTCGCAGATGGCGCGATGTTTGTCAGAGAAAATAAAACGTAACTATGTTGCACGCTCATGCTCAATCACAAGTGTAAGTTAAGTGTGAGCGTAAGCAAGGACGGGCGCAAGTAACCGTAATTTCTCTCTGAAATATATTTTTTTTATTACAGATAATTTAGTGTTGCACACGCTCACTCAGTTTACACTTACGTTTGAGACTGAGCGTGCAACAGGATTGCACACGGTTGTGTGTTATTGTCTGTAGTAGAGAGGAGGCTTTGTCTATGACTGGCTCTAACAACGACCGTAAGGTCGTGCGAACGCCTATTCAGCGTGCCGCTATCGCGTTGGTGCGAAGAGAGATGCGTGAGTATGACTCGCTATCGCGTCGCTCACGTATCGTCGTCGAACCGCCGAGAGTGAATCTACTCGACGTGATTGCTCAAGAGAAGCTCGCTCATCACGAGCACGGTACACGAAGTTGCGCTCATGGCTCTGCGTTGCATGAACCTTGTGCGATGTGCGAACGCACTGAGCAAGACTGTCAAGCGTATCGCGTAGCGGCGACGCAGCGTATCAAGGATTTGTTATCTCAATTAGGAGAGTGAATCATGAAACAATACCGAATTGTCTTGTCGGAAGAGGAGTATCGACTTCTCTCTGACATTCTCAATCAGTACGGAGACAATCCTGACATGATGGATGAAGAAGCAGGAGACTTCGACCTGCTTTGGCAAGCTGTCATCAAAGACAGGGAAATGATTGACGACGCTCTTTTCATGGGAACCAAACGATATCACAAGCGATTTTGGTTCCCGTCTTGGCTCTCGATGTTAGTGTTCAAGAGTCGAGTACATAATTGGTTCTACAAAGAACCGTACTAGGTTTCAACCTAGTACTCTCACTCCATAGCAACGTTCTAGAGCTCTGGCGAAGCGGCGTAGCTCGCTCAGAACGCGCAGCGTCGCAAGATGGGGTGAGAGTAGTGGGTTGACGATGAAATGGTACGCTAAATACCTTATCAACGGCGTTGTCGTCGAGCGTGAGCTCTACACGACTCCTTTGATATGGTTCAAAAAGCATACCTACAGCGCTGAGAAGGTTTTAGAACTAGCGCTCAATCGTTGGATTGACACTGTAGGGCAAGTGCATAAAAAGTACTAGTGCAAAATGGTACTTGACTTTCCCATAAAACTATGTTACGGTAATGGCTTGCAGTAACACGGAGACAATAGATGCCAACACCAAGTCAGCACGTCGGCGTTAAAGGCGACGAGTGTCAATGTGGTCGTAGAGCGACGATTCGTCATTGCCCTTCTTGTGGTTCGTCGAGAGTGTACGCACGAATGAATCGTGCTCATGTACTACTCGACGGTACAAAGAGATTCGTTGATGTTCAGTTTCGCTGTCAGTCATGCGGTCATCTCTTCATCGACGCGGAGCGGGAGTTCTGCGAAGCTCCTCCTGTCGGTCCCAAACTCGCTGCTCAGAAGGCGAAAGCTTTGTTCGAAGCCAAACAATCAGGCGAGTACATGAGTCCTAAAGAGGCGAAGATGCTTCGTACCATCGAAGCTCTTACAGGAACAAAAGCACTCACTCCCGAAGAGCGTGAAGACCTTGAAAATAAGCTCGATTTTCAGATTCGCTCTGCATGGGCAGATGCAAACTTTGCTTTCGAAAGTGGTAAAGGACCAGACCCAGGCAACTGTGATGAATGGGTTGCTGCTCGAAAGAAGGAATGGCGAGTTGGAGCAGACGGTAATCTTGAAGAGATTAAAACCGAAGAGCAACCAAAATGACCGACGTATCTCCAGAGCTACTTGCTGCGTTGCAACGTCTCGGCGTTACGATACCAGAGGCGAAGCCGATTGTCGTACGGAGTAGCGTTGTTCCTACAGTCGACCGTCGTATCTACTGGCGAATAACCTGTGGATGTTTCGACACATTTGTCGAACCACGCGATGCAAGCGATGCTGAGGCTGCTCTGCGTGTCGCTTGTGAGCCTTTGCATCCTTGGTATGCACGAGATAACGGTTTTTCTGTCGACACTGTTCCAATGCATATCGATGTGTCGAATCGAGATGAGTACATCCTTTGGATAAAGAGAGGAGTAAAATGAAAGGACATGAAATAGCAGAAAACCTTCGTAATTCGAAGTATCGTTTTACAACAGGTGCTCTACATAAAAAGACACAAGACGGCACGAACGAAGATGCTTTCTGTGTCATGGGCCTGAAAGCACTAGAAGCGGGAGTTTCGATAGAACGTTTGGATAAAACATGGAATTGCAGTCACATTCCGAACGCTGCAAAGATATACCAAATCAATGACGACGCTGCAAACATAGCCGTGACACACGAGCAGTTCTTCCTACTGACCGACCTCGAAGTCGAAAAGCTTCGTAAGCAGGCCGTTATCGATGCCTTCGACTCTCCTCAATGGCATAATTTTGACTTCCCAATGGAACAGTTCATCCAATACCTCAAGGACACAATCGAATGACAAAGATACCTCTAACGAACCGTCAATACTATGCTCTGCAAGCAGGTGTCTTTCTGCTTTGCTTCGTCGGTACGATATGTGCCATCATTGTCCTAGCTACGCTTTTTGGCTAGAAAGGAGGAAACGCTAATGTCAGAAGCAACAATCGCGGGACGTCACGTTGTCGGAGCTCACATTCATCAGAAAGAATGGCGAAGCTATAAAAATGGCAAGGGAGTCATGAAACAACTTGCTCGTATTCAACGACGCGACGCACGCAAAAAAGCAAAGGCTTCGCTTTAACTTCGTACCTACGTAAGTCGTTGCAGGCCAAGACCTTACGGCTTGACAAGCAAACCGAGTTTTGGTACCTTAGCAAGGTACCGAAAAGCTTCTGTGATGCAGCGTTGGCTGAGACTAATGCTAACAAAGTTAACAGAAGCATCACAAACCCCAGGTTCAGCAGTTAAACTCAAAAGGAGATAACACCGTATGAAGACGTTCCTAGCAACAAAGGTTCATTATCACGAAAACGAGCGTGATAAGGACAGCAACCTCAAGACGTACATCACCTCCGAGGATGCGTTCAACAAAGCGCTCAAAAAGGCCACTGAAGCCAAAGAGCCTCTACCCGAACTGATTGTCTCGCAAAGCGCGCAGTACAGCGTGGCCGAGACGGTCGGTGAAGCGCTTCGCTTGAGCGGCGTGACGGTCGACGTTTCGCCAATCGACGACTACATCAAGGACAACAACATCGATGTGACGTTGTTCCTTGACACCTACAACAACACGGCTGCGATTCTCAAGCAGCACAATGAGTTCGCAGACACCATTCGCGACAGTACCTTCACCGCTCAGGAAGGCGCAATCGACCTCGCCCACGCAGTCGCACAGAAGAGCGAGCGCTCGAAGATGACGGTGGAAGACAAGTTCCTCAAGGAACTGTCGAAGCAGGGTATGACGGTCACCGCAGAGCAGCTACGCGCAGCGTTGGCGAGCATCTCGGCTGCTTCCGCATCGGCTTCGGCGTCGGCTTAACTCCTCCCGACGTCGTGCAACGCAATCGGCGGTCATAGCGTCCGTCGTTACTCCGTAGCGCCTTGTGGGTGTGAATTGCGTCACACCCACTTTTTATCTCTGTCTTTTTATAGCTACGCTCTGTCATCTGAGAAGGTCTGTACGACGACGAAGTCGCAGAGCCAACGACCCTGGTCTAACAGCTCTTGCGAAGCAGAGCGTAGCTATAAGGAGGCAGAAAAATGCCAAAAACAAAAAAGTGGTCGAAAGAACGTCGTCGTATCTTTGAAGCAAAACGAGAAGCAAAGAAAGCCGCGGAGAGGAATCCAGTCCCTCCAATCGAGCAGCCGACGGACAACCTCGTCGCTCCCAGACCGCAAAGCCCGTTCATGCGTCTGTCGAACGAGCTAGCTCGCTTTCACTCTGACCTTCAAATAAAGCTCCATGACCTTGCCGATGTCTTTAGGTTCTGAGCATGGCCATCAAAGCCCGTATCTTCTGGGATACCAACGCTCAAGCCTACGTTGTATCGATGGCCTTTAACGAAAAGCTCGTCGATACTCTAAAGGCTTTGATACCGAGCGGCGACCGCTCTTGGGACCCTCAGGCGAAGATGTGGTACGTCAAGGAACCCTACGGAGAGGCTCTTCGGAGCCTCTTTGTAACGGGGTTTGGTATTCATGCCGTGTCGTTTACGAGCAAGACCGTAGCCGAGCAAGCTCAACAAAACACTCAGCAACGGACTTCGTCGCAGGGAGCGATGCTCAATACCTCAGCCGGCTCTACAGAAGACGCGATGGTCGCCTTCTTCATGCTTCTAAGCTACGACGCAGCGAAGGCTGCATACCGCAGAGCGGCAATGGACCTGCATCCTGACAAACAGTCGGGCGACGGTACAAAGATGTCGAAGCTCAACGATTTGTGGGCTCGGTTGGAGAAGGAGTATTTTAAGCGATGAGTATCTTTGTCAAAATCGCAGACAAATCGCGATGGTGCTCCGCGGCTCTAGAATTTGCTGACGAAAGAGTCGTTCCTGGAACTACCGTCGAAATCGACCCAAGCTCCATGAAAGTTTTTAAGGACGAGCAGAATAAAGAATATCGCTCCTATTTGTTGGTAGGAGATAGCCTTGTTTGGCTTCATGAAGTAGAAGGTTTTAATGTAAGTCGTCTTTGCGAACACGTACTTGAAATAGGAGATTAAAAAGGAGAAAACGCTATGAACGACAAAATAGTACCGTCCAGCGGTCCGCCGACTGGACTATCCCTAACGAAAGGTAAGCTCAAATCAACGAGCACTCCCTTTCAGGCTCGGGTCAACCAAGCGAAAGCTTCGCAGCCAGACGCTACAGCAATGCCGAACCGTCTCTGCTTAATGCTTGACCGCTCGTCGTCGATGGCTTCGGTAGCGGATTACAAAGACCGTAGCGCGAGCAAAACGAAGATAGACCTGCTTCGTGAGGCTATTGATAACTTTGTTAACAGATGTGATTTCAACAACACGTCGCTTGCGGTCGAGACGTTTCCCCCGCAGCTTGAGCTTGCTTTGACGAGCGTTGGCGTGATGATTACCTCAAGCGTCAGCGGCCTGAGCGCAAGCGGCAACACTCCGATGAAAGCGTGTGTCGAGCGTTGCTTGGAGAAGATACCTATGACACGCGGTATCATCGTAAGCGACGGCGAAGCAACCGACTGGTACGACGCCGTTTACAACTTCGACGATGCTGAGTCTCCTGAGAGACATCCTGTCGACAACATCTTGTCTAAATACAAACAAGCCGAAATACCAATCGACTGTGTCCACATCGGAGACAGCTCGTCGGGTGAGGAACGGCTTCGGCGTATCGCCAAGGAGACGGGCGGTATTTACCTTAAGTTCACCGACGTCAGCGCGTTTGCGAATAGCTTTGGCTTCTTGACACCAGGCTATCGTGCTCAGCTTACGAATGGCTCTGTAAGCGCGGAGCAGCTTGGGGCGAAGGAGGTGTCGCGATGATAGATGACCTCCTTCGTCCCTGCGAAGATTCGAAGTGCGATGAAATCGGGGAGTGCGTTTGTCCAAAATGCGGACAATGCTATTGCGAAAAACATTATGACGAACACGACTGCAAATCAAACTGAGGAACAACGTGCGGTCGTCCTTGTGCTCGCACACAAGCTGACACAGCTTGGCCTCTCCGCTACATTCGTCGACCCAATAAGCGTCGGCCCTATCGTCAGCGTGTACCGATTCCAACCTCAAGGCTCGACCAAGGTCTCGCACCTCGAAGGACTGAGCCAAGACTTCGCGGTGACCCTAGGCGCTGAGGATGTAATGGTGAAGAGGATGCCTGGCGAGTCAGCCGTCGGCGTGTTTGTGCCGAACAAAGTACGCCAGTGGGTCAAGTGGTATAACCACTGTACTATCGACCCTACGAAGTACAAGATACCTCTGCTCCTTGGTATCGACTATATGGGCAAGCTTGTCGTCGAAGACCTTACGTTGATGCCTCATCTGCTCATTGCCGGCTCGACGGGTGGAGGTAAATCTACTCTGCTTAACAGCATCATCGGCGGTGTTATACTGAACTATGGCAAAGACGACGTTGAGCTTGTTATGTCCGACACCAAGGGAGTGGAGTTCACTCAGTTCGAACGTGCCGAGAACCTTCGCAGCCTCATCGCTACGAGCGTTGCTATGACCATAGAGCGTTTCGACGAGCTTACAGCTGAAATGGAAAGGAGACTCAAAACCTTTGGCTCGACATCAACCCGTAACATCCTTGAATTCAATTCAACCCGACAAGGCTCGAAAGCTCGCCTCCCATACGTTCTTGTTGTTATCGACGAGCTCGCAGATTTGCTTAGCGACCGTCGTCGAGTCCCAGACCCGAACGACCCAGAAGGGAATCGAACTGTTACTCTTGGCTCGCTTACGTCGCGAAAGCTGGCGTACATCGCTCAAAAGGCTCGGGCTACTGGAATACATGTCATCGCGGCGACTCAGCGGCCAAGCGTTAAACTGCTTGAAGGAGATATCAAAGCGAACTTCCCTGCTCGGCTTGCCTTCAGGCTACCGAGTGAAGCAGATAGCCGTACAGTATTGGGTTGTGGAGGGGCAGAGCATCTACTTTCCAGAGGCGATATGCTCTTCATCAACCCAAACAAGCCGGGTTTGCAGCGAGTTCATGCTCCACTCGCTACGGCACAAGACATTCAAGGAGCTATTGAGTTTGCAGCGCAAAGGAGCAAAGCATGAAGCTCTTACTCTATTTCTTCGTCGGAGTGGGACGTTTCTTCGCGAGAGTCTTCAAAGAAGTAATCAAAGACATGGTAGAGGAGGGTCGTAAATGAGTGGAGATAAAAGAACGGTATCAACAGATGCACTAGAAACGCTCGGCACGATTATCGATGCGAGAGCGGGAAGGGATGCGATTCATCTCGCGGTCGAACCGGTGATAGCAGGCTGTCTACTTCGTCCTGGTCAGGACGTTGGACTGTCGAATGGAAAGGCTGTGCATATTCTTGAGCACAATACCTTCACCAAGGCCGTCGGCATCGTAGACCCTTTCCTCAAAAAACCAGTACAGCCAGGCGAGCGTTTCTGGTTGGTTGTGTATCCACGACAAATCACCTCGCTGCGACACGTATGGACACATCCTGCGTTCGAGGAAGCCAATACTCCAATCTCCGCCCCAGACTCGAAGAGGTGGCTAGAAAAGTTCTGTGACGAACGTTCTCTTGACTATGATGAGACAATCGACGCTGCCCTGCATTCAAACGACGGCGAAGATGTTTGCTTTGGCAACGACATCGACTGTGACCGAAGCATCCCTGTAGAGTTCTGGCGTCACATTGAAGCCGTAACCGGCGAGAGACCCCCAAGAGCACTCTACTTTCGCTGTGCTTGCTGACTACGAAGGGAACAAAAAGCGAAAAGCCCTGTTTTTGCGTAAGTTGTTGATAACAAAGCAAATATAGTGCTTGACAAGTTAATAAGTGCGTGGTACACTGTTTGAGTCGTGCCTACACCCCGACAGAACTACACGACCATCAGCTTTGAGCTTCGTCGTGATTTAGCGGCTCGGCTTCGCAAGATACTCCCTAAGTACGGAGAGGTAAGCAAGAAGCTCAGACAGCTTGTTCAGGAGTTTGTTAGGCGAGAGGAAACAAAGTGAGTTCTTGTGTAACATGCGGAGCTATTCTTAACGACGAGGGCGAACCAATTGTCTTGTCGAAGAAACTTTTCGTCGTACTTCGAAGCGAGACTGAGTGGCAAGAGTTTATCGGCGTTTATACGACGAAGGAAAAGGCCGAGCAATCAGCCGAAGCCAATGCAAAACACTATCACACGGTAGGTCCGTTGTCGGAAAACTATCACAAAGGATGCGATTTTTGTCATGTCGAAGAGATTGAATTAAACAAAGTTTAATCCTCCCTCGCCTGCTTCGTTAGCAGTCTTGCTCATAACAAGACTGGTCGGCTGCCAACCGACAGGTTGCGGGCTTCGAAGTGAGCACGACGAGGGAGGTTCCCGATACTCGTTCATTGGTAATGGGACAGGCAAGCCCAAGACCTTACGAGTCGTCAAGTCCGATATTTGTGGGTGGCAAAGACGTTAAAAGTCGAAACCCTCTGAGGTTGTGGGTGCTGTTCCAAGAGCAACAAAACCCTCAAAAAAGAGGCTCTCCAAATGTCAAACGAAACACCTCACGAACAAAACGGCCTGCCGTCTCAAGAAGACCTCGACGCGATGGCCGAGGAGCAGCGAGCTGCTGACGCTACTGTTAACTTTAGTAACGAAAACGTCAGCGGTGTCTGCATCACCTGTGGTCGCGTTAGCCTTCGTATCTGTACCCACTGTGGTCAGGAATACTGCGCTCAGCATTATTGCATCACCCACGAGATGTCAACCGAACGCGTCGCTATTATCGACGACGATGGTACTGAACACCGTGGACAGCGCGTTAAACTCATAGGCGAAGGCTGGCCCAACCATCTCCTCCTTATCAAAGACCTCTCCGACGAAGAGCTTGACTTCCGTATTGGTGACCTTCAAAAAGCCCTCCAACAAGCCATCCGCACCCAGGACTACACTCAAATAAGCCTCGCTGCACATGAGTATGAAAAGGGCTACCGACAGCACAGTCGCTACGTCGCTGCGATGAAGAGGCGCGAGAAGCTTCAGCAAGGCACGCTTCGCTTGAACAACAAGAAACACAGAATGACTTCGGCTGGAGTGTCGATACCTCCAGACATCGCTGCGTTGATGAAGATAGGCAATATGAGCTATGAAGATGCTGTCAAGATGAAGGCGTTGCTCGGGAAGAAAGCATAACCGAGCGCGAGCAAAGCGGAGGAGAGCGATGAGTCACAGGCTATGGTTAATTTTGAAATGGACAGTGATTATCGTGACAGCACCGCTTTGGCTTCCTTGTTACTGGTTTTCGCTAATCATAGCAGATTTGAATTGAGCGCCTAGAGCGTGAAGCGGGAGGAAAACGGTGAGCAGGGATAAACTTTCGACGTTGGCGCAGCGCATTGAATGGCTGTTGCAGCATCGCAGCTTCTTGATCGGCAAACTCGGATTATCTCAATCAAAGAAGCTCGTTGCCGTAATGAAGTATGACGGGCTAATAGCGAAGTCTACCTATTGGTGCGATT
>Ga0210406_10000605_pt1 | contig 48471 bp, 43 predicted proteins | sample IncBWC30MmetaG_FD_155454 | JGI IMG/M metagenome (GOLD analysis project Ga0210406, IMG submission 155454) | Forest soil microbial communities from Barre Woods Harvard Forest LTER site, Petersham, Massachusetts, United States - Inc-BW-C-30-M | ecosystem: Environmental > Terrestrial > Soil >...
CTCCCGCACGTGGGATTGGAGGAGTCCGTGAAAGCCCAGGAAAACAGATATTCGTTGGCGGCTGTAGTGGTGACTGTGGCTGACGACCATGCGGTGGTGGCCGTCAGTGATTCGTGGTAGCCGGATTGATCCAGCGGTGCTGAGGGATCGAGTCCCGCCACCTCCGCCGCGGCCACCAGCAGATAGGTGCTGCCACCGCTGAAATTCAAAGTCACGGAGGTAGCGCCCCCGGCGGTGGACTTGGCGTAATAGAAGTTGCTGTACATGGCGTAGCCCGGGACATCGTGGGGGATCGAAGTCCCCAGCCCGCGCGTGAAAACATCTCCGGAACCGTCTGTCACGCTGTTGATATCCAGCGGCCAGAAGCTCATACCTACAATAATGGTATGCCCTGCAGCGGTGGCTTGCGGCAGGGTCAACGTGACCGTTCCGCCGGAAGTGGGCTGAACGCTGAAGGTGGCTTTCTGGATTACAGAGATGGCCGGCGGCGGCGGTGCCGGTTGAGGTGTAGCACAGGCTGGACTAGACTTGGCACTCTCACCGGAGGAACTCACGGCGGTCACCTCATAACAGTAGGGCGTACCATTGGTGAGGCCATTATCCGTATAGCTGGTCGTGGTGATTGGGCTGGTGTTGAGCTGGGTATACGCTCCGCCATTCACCGAGCGGTACAGGTTATAGCTCGCGGCACCGCTGGAAGCATTCCACGCCAGGCGTACCTGAGCATTTCCGGCCGTGGCCGTAAGTCCGGTGGGAGTGGGCGGTGGAGGTGGTGGCTGGGGTGTAGCACAGGCTGCACTGGACTTGGCACTCTCACCGGAGGAACTCACGGCGGTCACCTCATAACAGTAGGGCGTACCATTGGTGAGGCCATTATCCGTATAGCTGGTCGTGGTGATTGGACTGGTGTTGAGCTGGGTATACGCTCCGCCATTCACCGAGCGGTACAGGTTATAGCTCGCGGCACCGCTGGAAGCATTCCACACCAAGCTTACCTGAGCATTTCCGGCCATGGCCGTAAGTCCGGTGGGAGTGGGCGGCGGAGGAGGTGGCTGAGGTGTAGCGCAGACCGCACTGGACTTGGCACTCTCGCCGACGGAATTCACCGCCGTCGCCTGATAACAGTACGGGGTACCGTTGGTGAGGCCATTGTCCGTATAGCTAGTCGTGCTGATTGGGCTGCTGTTGAGCTTGCTGTAAGCCCCGCCATTCACCGAGCGGTACAGGTTATAGCTCGCGGCGCCGTTGGAAGCATTCCACGCCAAGCTTACCTGAGCATTTCCGGCCGTGGACGTGAGTCCGGTGGGAGAGGGAGGAGGACCGGACGGGATGTTGCCTTTGAATGTGGCGAGCTCCATGGCGTAATCATGCGCTGTGCTGGCGGTGACGGAAGTCTGGTACGTTCCGGTCGCTGAGACCACACGGTCCACAAAACACACTGACGTCCAGTCCTGATGCTGACTCTCAATGACCCAGCCAGTTGCAGGACTCCCGCACGTGGGATTGGAGGAGTCCGTGAAAGCCCAGGAAAACAGATATTCGTTGGCGGCTGTAGTGGTGACTGTGGCTGACGACCATGCGGTGGTGGCCGTCAGTGATTCGTGGTAGCCGGATTGATCCAGCGGTGCTGAGGGATCGAGTCCCGCCACCTCCGCCGCGGCCACCAGCAGATAGGTGCTGCCACCGCTGAAATTCAAAGTCACGGAGGTAGCGCCCCCGGCGGTGGACTTGGCGTAATAGAAGTTGCTGTACATGGCGTAGCCCGGGACATCGTGGGGGATCGAAGTCCCCAGCCCGCGCGTGAAAACATCTCCGGAACCGTCTGTCACGCTGTTGATATCCAGCGGCCAGAAGCTCATACCTACAATAATGGTATGCCCTGCAGCGGTGGCTTGCGGCAGGGTCAACGTGACCGTTCCGCCGGAAGTGGGCTGAACGCTGAAGGTGGCTTTCTGGATTACAGAGATGGCCGGCGGCGGCGGTGCCGGTTGAGGTGTAGCACAGGCTGGACTAGACTTGGCACTCTCACCGGAGGAACTCACGGCGGTCACCTCATAACAGTAGGGCGTACCATTGGTGAGGCCATTATCCGTATAGCTGGTCGTGGTGATTGGGCTGGTGTTGAGCTGGGTATACGCTCCGCCATTCACCGAGCGGTACAGGTTATAGCTCGCGGCACCGCTGGAAGCATTCCACACCAGGCGTACCTGAGCATTTCCGGCCGTGGCCGTAAGTCCGGTGGGAGTGGGCGGCGGAGGCGTTGACGAAGTCACCGTAATAATAATGCCAGGGCCCGGAACCTCCAGATTGCCACTGTCATCAGCGGCTCGACTCCGGACATTCACAGTTCCGGCGTTGGTAAATGTGGCGGTGTAACTCCAGCTTTCCCGACCCGCTGCGGGGTGCCAGGTTGTTCCTCCATCGATAGAGACTTCAACTCCTCCCACCACGCCTCCGCCCACATCTACCGCAGTACCGGAAATGGTAATGGTGGAGCCCACAGCTACGCTGGTTCCCGGCAAAGGCGAGGTAATAGCCGATGTGGGTGGAAGGATATCCGTTGAGGCTGTCGCTGGTACGAGACCCCTTAGGAGTGTTGCGGGCTGCGCTCCCATATCGGCGAGAAGATTCACGGTAGCCTGCCGCATATCGGGATCGGCAGGAGAGCGAGTCCACCCGGCATGGTCGGACTCCACGCCATAGGACCACTGTACCGTGCCCGTGCCGAAAACCAGAGCTCCGCTGGGAGCCCGGTACAGGGTCAAGTGGTGCGTTTCAGTGCCACTCGCAAAGTAGTAGTGACCTGGGGGCGGCGATGGAGTGAAGTAGAAATAATTTGTCACAGCCACGGTAGTGGTAGACAGATGTATGAGACCCGCAGGCCTAAACCCATTGTCAACGTCCTCATCCGACTCGTAGCCAAGCGTACCGGGCGCAAGAGTGGCAACCTGACCTGGCCCGAGAGTCGCGATGCTGGTGTTCCGCCAGAAGCGCATTCTGCCGTCATCCTGAGGCACGGTAATCGCGTTGTCTTGAGGCGAGTTTACCTGGGTCATCGTGCCGGTCAATGCATTCTCTGGACGGCCGCCATCGGCGGGAGGGCTGAAACGCGCGTCTCGCCACATCCCCGTCCAGAAAGGGGGATCGAGGGGATCGATCGGCATATTGGCGTCTGACTCTTTGTAGCAGACCAACGTTCGGTATGGCGTACTGCTGGTATCCATACTTGGTTCCCAGCGGGTTTTTCGGAATACTTCGTCGCCGCTAAAGAACGCCAGATTCAGGCCCGCCGCGCGGGCAGCTTCAACGTTGGCCCGCTGCGCACCCGACCAGTATTCGTCGTGTCCTACAGACATAAAAAGTTTGTGCTGAGCGATCAGGGCGCCGTTACGATCCGTGTCCATGCCAGTGGAATAGGTGACGTCGTACCCGTTGGCCTCGAGGAAGTGAACGATTGGATATTCAAAGGCGAAGAACTCCCAGAGATCGTTGAATGGGCGGTTGTAACTGACTTTGTAAGCGCGGCCGACTGGGTTTCCGACGTAAAGACTGTTCCCACCGTAGTTGTTGTAAGCCTGCCAGGTTGGGTCGGACATTTGCTGCAGGATGTCAGAATGGCTGGAGTCATTGCGCACCACAAAAACGACGGCCCCAAGGTCTCCCGTGTCCCCCCGCACGAGTCTGGCAAAATAAACTCCTGACACGGCAGTGCTCGGTACGTTCCACGACGCTGAAACCGCCCAGTTTCCGCAGTCGATGAGGCCTGTCGCCGTGTCGTTCAGACAGGAAGGCTGACTTTGCGGCAGGTGTACCGAGGGTGAGACGGAAGCTATGAATCGGCCATCATTTCCCTGATAGTAGCCCAAACGATAGATGTCGATACGATAGGAAGCGGCACTGGTAGAGATTTTGAAGAATATCGTTTGGCCAGCGTTCACGCTGATGTCGGTCGTGAAGCCCTCAATGTTCGGTGTGCCTACTCCTTCGTTGGCAATGGAAGGAACCCACCACTGACTAACGGGAGTGCCTGGCAGACAATTCTCCGCCTCGATAGGGTTATTGGGTGCCGAGCACGTGGCAAAGGCAACCGGCGGCAATAAGCTAAGGACCAGGAATGCGAGCAGTGGTGCGGCCAGGGCGTGCAGGCGTTGCGTCATGGCGGATCCTTTCCCATGCAACGCCCAACGAAAGTGCTCGTGAACAAGCGGACTACGATCTCAAACGGAGGTGGGTTGGAGGCGCGAGAACTTTTCAGAGCACCGTCGTTCAAGCCTTGCAAGTTGCACCGCGACGAAGGGTTCCGAATACAAACCTTCTTGCGAGGCGTTGGGCCTGAGTGCGCTCTCGTCATGTGTAGAAGTCAATCGTACTTCGAGCAATAAAACACGGGCAGCGCTATTACTCTGGTAAAAGAAAAAGTGAGGCCTTATAGGTTGGGAGGAAGATGCCTGAACTTACATTCGCCGTTCTTTCTTGCGTTTTATCGAACGGCTCGAGAGAACTGAAATTCCGCAAGGAAAAACGCAGAAAAAATGACTGTCGCTTTCACGCTGCCCGATTTGACTTCTGACTCAGATATCGAGCGTCTCTCCAGTGGCCGATCCGGAATAGGTCGGTGTCCTCAGGGACCGAGTTCTTTCACATAAAGTAGCGACTAAATGAGGCCAATCGAATAGACCCTTGACCTTTGCGAATCATTTCAGATTGCTAAAACCAAATCGTAAGGGTCGCCGTTCGTATCGTACCGTTATAGGAAGCGGAGATGTCGGCCGAGGTTGTGACAAGAACCATAGACGTGTTCACCGTGAAGGTCGCCCTAGTCGCTCCGGCTGGAACGGTCACACTGGAAGGCACGCTAGCCGCCTGGTTGCTGCTGGAAAGGAGGACTTGCGCACCACCTGCGGGTGCTGGCCCGCTCAGCGTCACCGTGCCCGTGGAGGATTGGGTTCCGCCAACGACACTCGTCGGGTTCAACTGCAGCGAGTAGACGGTTGGGAGGGGCGGGGGTGGAGAAGAGATTGTAAGAGTAATCGGGGCCGTATTCGTCAAGGTGCCGGATGTACCAGTGATGGTCACGGTGACTGTGCCGGTGGTGGCTGCGCTGCTGGCCGTGAGCGTCAGCGTGCTCGATGTAGTCGTGGAGTTGGGGCTGAACGACGCGGTCACACCGCTCGGCAGACCCGAAGCAGACAAGCTGACGCTGCCGCTAAAGCCGTTCTGTGGAGTGACGCTGATTGTGCTGGCACCGCTGCCTCCTTGTGTAATCGTCAAGCTAGTGGGCGATGCGGAAAGGGTGTAGCCGGGTGTGGTCGAAGGCGGTGAAGACTGCTCGAAGATCAGGATTGCGGGTTTCGGTTCAGTTAGCGGAACCGCCACGAATTTTGATGAGGAGATCACGTAGATCGCAGCGCTACCCCCGGAAGTGAGTGACATGGTCCCCCTTCCATTTGTTGGTGATGAAGATATGGAGTATGTGGCATTGAACGCCACGCCCGGGACCGGTCCGTTCGATGCGCCGATATCCTCGGTACCGTTGATATTGCCGGTCGGGCTGGCACCATCCGCCGTGAACTCGCCCGAGCGGACAACCACACCAAACTCCACCGGGTCGGTCGTGAAGCCGGCATACCTGCCGTTCACCGCACTATTAGTGAACGACCCCGCTGCCTGAGGTTCACCGAACCCGAACAACACATTTGAATCCGAGACGAAGAGGGTCATCTGATTCAAATTCAGCAAATAGCCAACCAAGTTGTACCCTCCGACCGTGATCGATGTCCGGCCGTTGCTCGTCACACTGTATGTCCCGGCCATACCAGTAACGGACCTGGGTGCGCTGCAGAAGTTCTCATCGAAGGTTAGGGCGAAGGCGCCATTGCCGTCGGCAGCGAGCAAACCTGCGACCGCTTTGGGAATGCCACCCACAGTACCGCAGCCCGTGGAGAGCCCGGTCAGGTAAATCACCATGTTTCCGTTGAGCGAGGCGCTGGAGAACCCTCCTGTGGGAGTCTGCTGGCGCAGCACGACGCCGTTTAGCAGAGGGGTCGAACTCGTAACCATGTCCCTTTCCATCGCAAACTGCTTTCCCGCGTTCACGACGTAAAAGACGAAGTTCATGCTCGCTGGCGCTCCGCCGAACGAGAAGGAGAGGTTCATTGTGCCCCGCCCCGTCGTCGTATCAGATACGGTGTAAGTCGCTGAGCTGAAGGACATGGGATAATCGGTGCCGTAGGCGTTGACGTCCCCAGCAGCATTGGTGAGAGCGCCTGCCCCATTTGAAGTAAATCTTGCCGCAATGGCCGCTCGGTTGTTCAAGTTGTCTAGGCCGGCGACACCAAATGCATAATCACCCGCTATATTGGCCGTGCTGTACGCAGTGGTGTCCGCCTTTTCCATGGTCCCGGACCCGATCGTGCCGGACCCACCTGCGGCATCGAACTTGATGAACTGTGCATTGCCATTGGCCGTCATCGCGAATGCGAGCTTTACCACACCGCCGGTGCCAAAGTTCATGGTCATTACGCCTCTGTGGTCCGCACCGATGGCGTACGTACCGGTGAACGCTTGAGCGATCGAGCCTCCGGAACTTACACCGTTGTTATCCAGTTGGCCGTTTGTCAAATTCCCGGCCCCGTCCGCGGTGAATCTTCCCACGGCGGCAAAGACACTCGAGGGGCCACTACCCCCAGTGATCCCGTTGAAGGTAAATGCATAGTCGCCGTTCAGTTCGGCATTGTTCTGCGCCCGGACCGTCGAAGCAAGAACCAACGCTAAACATCCGAGTAGCAGCGCGATCAGTTTCCTCATTTTTACTCCTCCACTTGGAATTGTTTTCGTTACGGACCACCGAACAGGACCGCCTGCGGACTCCGTTCGAAGAGGCACGTTCATCCCGGCACAGAACTCACGAGTGAGATTTCTTCTCCACACCGTCTGGATAACGTCATCCAGTCTTTCCTGCTCCCGGCCACCTCTGGGGATGGTTCGCTGTCGCACTACTTAATGATTCAGTGACGACAGGAAGACAAGCGGGTGGATACCGGAAAATGCGACCGGGAAATACCTAGCGCAGTGCACTACTGAGCGGACCAATGGGAGATCAGTGACACTGCCGGCGGTACAGTGGCCCAGGCCATATTCAGATTGCCGCGGCCCATGCTGGGCCGGTCACCAGCCCAGAGGAGCTGCCGCTCAGCGTGCTCTAGACTAGCTTTTGAGCTCGCAAGGTCACCGACTACCGAACCACGAGATGCTTGGCCAAGTCAGTTGCTAGTGCTGATGTGAAAAGCGCCGCGCCATCGGAATTGAGATGCAGTGCATCTGGCTGGTAAAATCTTGACGAGAGCGCACCCGGATCAATCGGCACAAATATCTGCACTCCGGCCTTTTGTGAAGTGATGGCCATTTGGCGGACCGCACTCTCCGAAGATGGAGTCGGCGGGACCAGAATAATCAGTTTGGCTCCATTCGCCTCACATAATTCACGCAGAGTTCGTAAGCGGGAGATCGCAACAGCTTCAAATTCAGGTCCCTGCGGAATGGTCGGCATTGTCTTTATGAGCGAGAAAAGGTCTTCCAAATGGGGCACAATCCGACGGAGAATCTCTGCTCGAAGGGCGCTGCGCCTATCCCAAAATGTGCTCGAATGTTCCAGCAAAAGGTTACTCGTTGCAGTGTTATCCAGCCTCAAATCTGAAGCCACACCGAGGACGTCTCGGGCATCAAAAAGCATCAGGGGGGAATAGTCCTGGCGTACCCCGGTTCCAAGGAAAAAATCCACTGGGAGACCGACCACCACCACCTGCGGCCTTGCCCCCCGACGAAATAGGCGCCGCAACCCATACAGCCAGTCATAGTAACCAGTGGCTTCCAGGAAGATGGGATAGATCCGCATCCTGCCGGACGTCAACTCGTGCAATCGGTCTACGTCAACTCCATACAAGAGTAAGGAATTACCTACCATTAGAACTGATGCTGGTTCGCCAGATCCTGAGGGGCGCACCTTGATGGCTTCGCCATATTGCCGCGAAACGCGCGCGTAGGTGAACGAATGATGTTTGACCAGATAGTCGGAAAAAATCTCTAAGCCCGCGAGGAAAATAGCGCAGATCACGACAAGCACCTTCGCGTAGAACAGCGCCGCGGGTTTAGAACTGGAAATAGACGAACGCATTGAGACCATTCCCCGAAAACAAGGTAAGGACAACGAGAGCGGCTAGCGCCACTGCTGTGCGAATTGCGTAGGTCCTGTTTGCGAACAGATATTCCTGATTGGCAGCTTCCATCATGAGGTCTACAAAGAAAAGAGGCATGGAGAAAATACACAGCATGAAGAACGCCGTGGCATACTCGCTCCGCCAAGCGAAGTTAGACAGTCCAGCCAGGAACCGCACGGCTGCAGTGAGTGAGGTGGCCCGAAAGAATATCAAGGTCAAGCAGAAGAGATTGAAGGTCAGAATCCGTTGTGCCCAAATGAAGAAGAAACCGTCAGCGTGCGGAGGCTGATCTGCATCTCCTGGCTTCGATTTGACAGGGAAAAGGAAGCGCTCAACACTCAAAACGACGCCGTGGATGGCACCAAACACTACAAAGGTCCAGTTTGCACCATGCCACAGACCCGCCAGAGTCATGGTGGTGAGAAGATTACGGGAAGTTTTGGATTCGCCATGAGCACTGCCACCCAGAGGAATGTACAAGTAATCGCGCAGCCATGTGCTCAAACTGATGTGCCAGCGCCGCCAGAAATCCTGAAGCCGCTGTGCCAGAAAGGGCTGCCGGAAATTGACCATAAAATGGAATCCCAACAATTGAGCGCTGCCCCGCGCGATATCGCTGTAACCACTGAAGTCTCCATAGACTTGCCAGGCAAATGCATAGACCCCGATGAGAACAACCCAGAAATTTGGCGCCCCCAGTTGGCCACCGAAAGCCGCATTCGCCAGAAGTGCACAATTGTCCGCAACCACGCACTTGCGCAAAAGGCCAGAAAAGATCAGCATCATCCCATCGAAAAACCGATCAGCATCGAGGGAACGATTTGTCTGAACCTGAGGCAGTAGGTGCGCCGGCCTTTGAATCGGGCCCGCAATCAAGTGTGGGAACAGGCTGACAAATAGACCGTAGTCGACGAAAGATTTGGCGGCCTGCAGCCTACCCTTATAGACATCTACGATGTAGGCGACTTCCTGAAACGTATAGAACGAAATTCCCGGCGGAAGAATGATACGGATCAGGGGCAGGGGAATATTGTGAATGCCCAATGTGGCTAGGGCGCCCGAAAAGGAGTCTACAAAGAAATTAAAGTATTTGAAGACCCCTAGAATCGAAAAATTCAACACAAGCGAGAAAATAAGCCACTTCTTTCGGTTCGGGTTGAGGTTGGCGTGACTCGCTTCGATCCTTTGCGCAATCAGAAAATCCATCGTTGTACTGCCGATCATGAGTAGAAGGAAGCGCCAATCCCACCAGGCGTAAAAGAAGTAGCTTGCGAGAAGCAAGAAGACGTTTTGCGCGCGGTGACTGAGGCGCCAGTACACCAGCACAACAGGGATCAAGAAGACGAAATATGCAGGGGAGTCAAAAAGCATTGTGATGAATCAAACCGGGAATTTCTGTTCGAAAATCTGAGCTTATTTGTAGTAATTCGTATAGGCAGCCACGGAAGTACGGAGCATTCTTGTGGTGGCTTTCCAAGCTATGGAATCCAATTGGTTCCGGCCACTGAGGGAACCTGCGTTGTAGTTCATCGTGTTAGGGCCGTGAACATCCGGGCTGGAGCGATCCTACCGGCCCCGCGCCCTGTGAATTTGAGGACTCCAATGAGAAATCCCAACCCATACGCAACGTGGTACACGGCGATTACGCCGGGCAGGATCAGCAGAGCCCGCGGCTCCAGCGAGCGGGTGAACGGCAGCGTTGAGGCGGCACACGCCAGCAGATATACGAGCAGCCCAGTCGCCAATGAGGCCGCGATCCCTGAGGCAACCGTGTTCATCCCGAGCAACGCCGCCAACGCGATTCCCAGCAGCGAGTTCAGGATCCAACTCACGAACACGACGGGTGCAGCGTGCCGCCAGCACGCCAGGGCGCGATGCTTCCGGATTGCGGCCACCTTCCAGAATCCGTACTGCAGGTATTGGCGGAACAGCGCCCCAAGGGACGTCCGCGGCGTATAGGATGACTTGATACGTGGAGACTGCCAGATTCGTCCGCCAAATCGCCGCAGGCGGAAGTTGAACTCATCGTCCTGATTCCGCACCAGATCGGGGTCAAACAGACCGACTCTCTCGAAAACAGTTCGAGGCCAGCACCCCAGGTACACCGTGTCAACCTCGCCCTCGTAGTTCGGTTCGTGCGCTTTTCCGCCGCCCGAGCAGAACGGAGATCGAAACGCTGCGGCAATGGCCTTCCCGATGAGCCCTCGGCCGTGCGCAACCCACGGGCCACCCACGTTGTCGGCTCCGGACTCCTGAAGAACCCTCACACACTCGCGGACATAGTCTCTCGCGTAAGTCGTGTGAGCGTCCATGCGGATGATGATCTCCCCAGTGGCCGCCTCAATCCCTGCGTTGAGCCCGGTGGATACGATTCGCCCGGGGTTGTCAATCATGCGGACGTGAGGCGTCTTCTGGCTGTATTGACGCAGCAACTCACGGGTCCCGTCGTCGCTCAGGCCATCGGTGACGAGTATTTCGACCTCCCAACCAGGCTCGAGATTCTGTGCAAGCACGGAGTCGAGGAATTCGCAAATGTGCCGTTTCTCGTTGCGGCACGGAATGATGACCGATAGCTTCACAGTCCCCTTCTCCTCATTGCCTTTCTCACTCCCAGAGCCACTAGCAGGCCGTCAGAAGGCCAGAAACGTTCGCTATCAACTCGCGTATTTCTGCGCTGCGGCCCGGGACCAGCGTCTAGACGAGTTCACGGTATGCTTCCAACGGGATCATGGCAGGACGCATAGACAATGCCTACCCTGACTAATTCGAGAGTCATCAGGGGAAGGCCGGCGAGAACCCCGGGTAGTCATGCGCGCCGACGTCGGTAACCCCGGCGTCTGTTCCAGGGCTGCCGGGCTGCAAACGAAAGTCGTAGGGCGCGGTCGAAGCATTGACGAACAGCGGGTCCACGCCGATCTGGTTTGTGCCGATGGTGAAGCCGGTCACATCCGATATTATCGTGCTGACGCCATAGATGAGGTTGTGGTCAAAGCGGCTGCCCGAGATTGTCGCGGAGCATCGAGTGATGGCCGAACTATTGGGGTTATAGAAGATGTTGTTGCGAACCGAGATGTTGGAGTTGTTGTTCCAAAACATGATCTGGCCGGCTTCCCCGTTTGCGTTTCCGAACACAAACGTGTTGTTTGCCACCAGCCAGTTGCTGGCTCCATCCGCTGTCTGAATGGAGAAACCTCGGTTCATGTTGTAAAAGATGTTGTTGATTATGGTTATGTTTTGGCCCTGAGAATAAATCCCATGGTCAAAGTGCAAAAGGGTCTGGCCATCCGTCCGACCAATGTCATGAAAAGAATTGCCGTCAAAAATGAAGTTGTATTCTGAGGCGTGCAGATAGATTCCATTGCGGCCGACTTGGTCAGTCACGGTATGATTGGCGATGTTTCTGATTTCGTTCCACCGAATGATGATGTCGTGAGCCGCCCCGTCGGTTAGGAGGCCTGAGTCACAGCCATGCTGAATGACGAAGCCCTGGATAAGTATGAAGGAAACGCTCTTTAGCCCGAAATAGGCGGAGGCACCATCGCAGCTGGTCGTCGTCGACGAGTTCATCGAATCAAGAATTGCCTTGCCGCGATTTTGCGCCCGGAACGTGATCGGATTCCCCGCAGTCCCGGAATAAGAGAGGATTACGACAATGTTGGGAGCTACTACCCCTTCGTTATCATAAGTGCCGTCCATGACGATCACTGTGTCGCCCGGCTGGGTGGCGGTCAGCGCGGCTTTGGATAGGTGGCGGAAGGGGGCACTTTGAGTTCCAGGATTGGAATCGCTGCCAGTGGTCGCGACGTAATACGTCGCGGCGCTCGCACACTGGCCAAACAGTGTCAACACACTTGTAAGGACAAGCAGACGCCAGGAGCGAACTGGCTCGTTCGTTAATCTGAGTTTCACGGTTCACTACCTCGCTCTTGAGATTCTTCGCATGCGGCCGTCCTTCTGTCAGTATCCGGTTCACGCGGCGGCGCGATCCGATTTCATGGGACTGCGCGCACCGCATTTGAGAAGGATCTTCAAACGCGCGAAGAGTATTGAATTCTTGGGATAAAGAGGGATTCTCGGCAGCAGCCAGGGGTTGGCGAAGTCCACGTGGCCCAGTTTCATCGTGACCGCCGAATCGTAAAAGCGTTCGGCCCTGGCGGCGGCACGAGCCCCGATGCTTTGCCAGTTGCCGAAAGGATACGCCAGATGCCGGCATGGACGCCCCGTGTGCTCCGTCACCAAGTCCCGGCTGTGCTTCATCTCGAAGACAAGTTCTTCCTCGGTAAGCGTGGACATGGCGGCGTGCGACACGCCGTGGCTCTCGAATCGAATCAAGTCATTCCTGCTAATGTCCGCGACTTCCCGCCAAGTGACCGGACGAGGCGGCTGGATGGCCGCCCTCGTCAACCCGGTCTCACACATGGCGATCTCGGCCAATTCCATCGTGAGCGGAAGATAGGATTCCAACCGCTGCGAATGCCACAGCAGTTCCATCTTTCTGGACAGTTCATCCACTGCATTTGAAGGAGAGAGGTCAATGACGCCGGATTTCAGCTCCAGCTTCTTCCGCGGCAGGAGAGGCCTCAATTTCTGCCACCACTGGAACAGCATTCCCTCACCCGTATCGAGATACCGAGTAGGGAGGAAAAAGGTGGCGGGCCACCCCCTGGCGAGAAAGAGCCGGGCCAAAGCCTTGACGTTCTCTCCGACGCCATCATCAACTGTGATCGCGAACAGCCCCGAGGTGGACCGGCGCTCCTTGCTGCGCTGCACCAGCTCCGATAAGTGAACGGGCTGGGCGGGTCGCAAGCAATCCACGAACTCAGCCAAGCGCTCCGGCTGGATTTCGTGAAAAGCAAGCACGAATCCGGCGGAGAATCCGGTTATAAATCGCTGAAAAAGGTTCATGTCTGATAGGGAAGGGCGCATCGGAACGCGCGGATTTTGTCTACGACGCTTGCGCCGCCGCCAGCTTTAGGTTCTCGCTGTCTCGCTCGACGCTCGCGGAATAGGTACTAGGTACTTTGGCACCACCAGCAGATGCGCCTTCCATCTGCTCCTCCGTTGTCTTCAGAATCTCCTCGAAAAACTTCAGGCGTACTGCATCGCCGCCGGAGCAGTCCGCGTGGCTGCTTCAAATTCCTTTACCAGCTCCGCGGCGACTTGGAAGATGTTGTGGGCCTCAAGCACACGCTGCCGGCCGGAATCTCCGAGTCGCTCTCGGAGCTTGCCGTCCCGGAGCAAAGTCTGAAGGGCATCTGCCAGAGCAGTCGGGTCCGCGGGCGGCACCAATAATCCGGTTCCCGGAACCAGCAGCTCAGGCGTTCCCCCCGTCGCCGTTGCCACAACCGGTATGCCGTAGCTCATAGCTTCGATTAGCGCCACGGGAATACCTTCATGGACCCCGGAACCGAGGTCAATACTCGCCAGGACCACGGCGGAAACGGGGGCTTCGGCGTAGATCTTCAGGAGGTCGTCGTGCGGTACAGCGCCAAGGAATTTTACCGAACCGGTGAGGCCCAGAGCTCTGCTAAGCGTTTCCAGCCGCGGCCTGAGTTCACCCTGTCCGGCCAGCCACAGCTCCGCATCTAGACCACTGCGTTGAAGGATCTGCCAGGCCTCAAGCAGGAAGCGATGACCCTTGACCTCCACAAGGCGGGCTGGGCATAGCACCACCGGCCGGGGCCCGGATCCCCTCCGAACCCTGTTGGGAATGGGGACGCCCATGTGAATAACGCGAGCGTTGTTCGCGGAACCGAGTCCCAATGCCTTGGCGATCTTTAAACCGTCCCCAGAAATGAGGCGCACAAAGCTGGCGCTTGCCGCTTTCCTCGCCAGCAGGTTGTTCTCAACGATGTCCCAGCGGTGCGCCGTAAAGCTCCAGGGGATGCCTGATCGCCAGCTTGCCAGCATGGTCATGCTGGCTGTGGTGCCGGCCCAGTGGCAGTGGATGTGGTCGGCTCTCCACAGTGTTGCAACACGGGCAAGCCAGAGCGCCTTCGGAACGATTGCGAGATTCTTGATTGCGAGCATCGGCGACCTGCCGCCGAGCAGGAGCCTCACCGCTCCCACTGTGTGACTGGGCGCTGCCAGGGTTTCCGCCAAGGCCGCTTTCAGCACACGAATTGAATGGAGAGTCTCCCCCCGCGTCCATTTAACGAGTTCTTCACCGTGCAAGATTCTACCCCGCGGGGAGCGCGGAACGACGAGCACCTCGTGCCCTGAGCGGATCAATTGATTTATCTCGGGGATGAGGAAGGCCTCATCGGAGCCATGCGGGAGGAAGGCCGTGACATAGACGATTTTCACGCGTTCATCCGTTATTCTTGTGCTTCGTCTCAGGCCGCGGCGGCGTCGTTTGCGAGGCCGGAGGCTGCCAATGCAGCCCTGTATATGCTTTCGTAGCCCTGAGCCATTCGCTCCACGTTGAATGCCGCCGTGGCGCGGACACGAGCGGCGTTCCCCATCGCCGCCCGTTTCTCGGGATCATTCAACAAAGTTCGCATCGCGTCCGTAAACGCAGCGCAGTCGCCGGGAGGCACAAGAATGCCTTGCTGTCCGGATTCGACGAGTTCGGGAATTCCTCCAACGGTCGTACCGACGACGGGCAAGCCGGCCGCCATCGCTTCCATCACCGCCAGCGGATTCCCTTCCCAGTTCGAGGACAGTACAAATACATCCGATGCCGCAAGGCACTCTGGAACTTCGTTTCGCTTGCCGAGCAAATGGACACGGCGCTCAAGACCATGCTCCCGTATGTAAGTAGCCAGTTGTTCTCTGAGACTGCCTTCTCCCATCATGATGAGGTGGATTCGGGGATCTTTTAGCGCAGCGAAAGCTTGCAATAGTAGCAGCGGGTTTTTCTGCGGTTCCAGACGCCCCACGCAGGTAAAGAGAATTGCGTCGCGATCGAAGTGCTCTTTTTCTCGCCAGTGGGCACGGTCTGCCAGGCTTCTCCGATAGTTTTCGACAGGTATGCAATTAGGAACCATCGCCTTGCACTCCACGCCGTATATCCGCTTGACGCTAGCCGCGACCTCTCGCGAGACCGCCACCGGAAACACCATCCCGCGAAACGCGAACCATTGAAGGGCGCGGCCGAAAGCATCCGTCTCGTGCTCCGCCATGTTGTTCAGCGTGTGCAAAATCACTGGAATTCGACGCCGTAGCAGGCTGGGAAGCGCATACCGCAGGACCGACATATGAGTGTGGACCACGTGCGGCCTTGCCTCTCTCAACACTCGATCCAGACGCGAAAACATTCTCGGGTCGAAACCAGGCCGTTTGCCCAGATGCCATAGCGGAATATTGGCGCGTATTAACCTTGCTTCGATAGGGCTGTTTCTGGCGGAATACAGGCCTACTCCGCTAACGTCATGCGTCTGCGATAAACCGACCATCAGGTGGCCGACAAATTGCTCGGCGCCCCCGACGCTGAACGAAGGAACTATGTGCAAGACTCGAAACCGTTCGGATGGGGACATGGTTTACGTGTGCGGCATATCGGCCACGCTGGTCGTCACCTGCGAATTAGGCTGGCACAGTGCGTGGTTGTTGAAACGGAAGTCATGATTGTGCCGCCCTGAGCACCCAACATCTCCCCGGTGAACGCCCGCTTCACTCCGAAGTCCAAGGTCGACGTGAACTCGGTGCATTGACAGATCCGGTCAAGTGGGCTATGGCGTCAAGCGAGCCTGCTTGTGGCATCCGAAACCGCGGATGCTGCAAGAGATCCACTGGATACCTGCTGATCGTTTCGCATCCAATTCCACGCGGTGCCTATGATGCAGCGAAGAGATCGAATGGCACGCCACTGCAAAATCTTTTCCGCCTGAGACGCATCCGCGACCAGCATCGGCGGGTCGCCAGGACGACGCGAACAAAATCGTCTCTTCACCGGGAGCCCGGTAACTTGCTCTACCATTGAAATCACTTCTAAAATGGAGTGGCCTTTACCTGTACCTAAATTGAGCGCGATCGATTCGCCCGACCGTCCCAGGTACTCCAACGCTCGTAGGTGTGCGTCCGCCAAGTCGTTGACGTGAATGTAGTCGCGAATGCAAGTGCCATCCGGTGTTGGGTAATCATTCCCGTAAATGTCGACGGAATCCCTGAGTCCGGCGGCTGTTTCTAGAACGCAGGGGATCAAGTGAGTTTCCGGATCGTGCAATTCGCCAATTTCGCCGCTTTCATCGGCTCCGGCGGCGTTGAAATACCGCAAACTCACAAAACGCAAACCATAGGCGCGGCTGTAGGCTTCCAGCGCATGTTCGAAAGTCAATTTGGAAGCGCCGTACGGATTGATCGGATTCCTGACTGTGTTTTCGGTGATCGGGTTTTCCGATTGATCGCCGTAGATCGCGCAACTCGAAGAAAAAATAAAGTTGGGAACTTGAGCGTCTGTGACGGCGTTCAACAGCCCCAGAGCAGCGGTTACGTTATTATCGAAATACTTGCGTGGATTCTGTACGGATTCACCTACATAAGCGTGCGCAGCGAAATGCATGACCGCATCGATGCCATCCATAGCTGCGAGTAACCTCGTGCGGTCAGAGATATCCGCAACAACAATGTCGAACTCTTGCGCCAGAAGGCGGTGACCCGTCGACAAGTTATCATAAATGCGTACGTAATGACCCCGCCGCGCAAGATGTCGTGCAGCGTGGCTGCCAATATATCCTGCGCCGCCCGTGACGAGTATTCGCATGGAGTTCCGATTCTTATCGAGAAAAACTTCTTCGCTCCGACATCACTAGCGCGGTGTCGGCTGCCTAGACGAGCGAGACTGCGACAACGCGGTTTTCCTGTCGACGCGAGTAGACGTGAGCCGCCAATAGGCCGAACATAAACCACGTGGGCTTGCGATATTCCCACGTCAACGCCGATACCCCAACCGTCCAGGTCAGCAGGAGCGTCATCCAGAGGCACCGCTCGAGGTATCGCATCTGCTTAACGCAGTAGTAAAAACTTGCCAGCAATGCAAACAGAAGCAGGGCGCCAATAACTCCCAGTTCGACCAATACCGAAAGGAAGGTGTTGTGCGCGACATACGGCACGTCCACTACCCTCAGAATGGTGGGCCCGTAAGCCCCCGCCCCGACGCCCAGGAATGCATGGTCGCGAAACGCTTCCAAGCCGGCTGCCCAAATCGTCGTCCGGTGCGTCAGCGTGCCTCCGGATGCCTCCTGTGCAAACTGGAGAATGCGGGCCCACGAGGATCGAGGTACCAGGCATAGAGAACAGGCCAATAAGCAAGCGCAGGCGGTCAGGGAAACGACCCGCTGCCACCGCGGCAACCGGAACACGGTCAGTGGGAGCATCGCAAGGCTGGCGATCGCTGCGACCAGGGCGCCGCGCGCCCCGGTTAACAGAATGGCTGCGACACCGGCCACAAGTTGCAGCCAGCACAGCAGTTTCACGAGAGATCCCTTCCGCGAAGCCAACAGATAGAAAACCATGGGTATGTTTATCGCGAGCACCAATCCAAGGTCGTCCTCATTAAGATATGCGAAGGAGTAGCGGTACGTTTCCCACACAACTTTTCCCGGGATCGTCGAGGCGAGCTGCGCCGCTGTGTGTCCGGCCATGAAGTTGTAGATGGTGCCGATAGAAGCAACCAATGCGCCAAAGACATAGGCCTGAAGCAGTCCCACAATTCGCCCTTCAGTAACCGCCAACTCCCAGATCAGCCAAACCATCGTCAGCACTTGTAAGTACGTGCCCACGCGGGTCACTGTGCTATCCCAGTCCAAAGTCCAGAAAATGCTGAGCGCTGACCACGCGACCAGACTCAGCATCCAGTAGTGCAGTGGCGATAAGATTCGGCGTCGCCAGGTTACCGCCGTCCGCAGCGCCATGACTCCGACGGCCAGCAAGCCGATCCAAGTACCAAGTACCAATCCGCCCACCTGCGGCACGTACTCGCCCCACGGGAGATCGAACACGAAGGCGCAGAGAACGACGTATGCGATGCGGTCCAGCGCGCTCCCGATCCCTGCGGAAGAGGATGCGGCTAGGCCTAGCGGCTGAGCTGTCACCGGCACATGCGTTGTCATGCCGTTTCGACTTTCATGCTCCTGGGCGTCGGCCTGGTCTGGCGGTCCCTGGCGTTCCATGATCTCAGGCGTTTATTAGCGGAATACGCGGTTTTGCTCATGCGATTTTGACAGCGATTCGCGCGCCCTGCTCGATCCGATCAAGAAGGATCTTGTGTGGTCGCGAAGCAAAGAACTCGTCAACGGCCCGGCGCACCCCCTCCCAATGCCCATAATCGTCGAGGATGAGGACTCCGCCGGGCGATAGCTTCTCGTAGAGCGCTTCCAGCTCCGCCTTCGTAGATTGTTACCAGTCGGTGTCCAGTCGGAGCAGTGCAATCGTGTCTGGAGCCGTATTGACGGGGAATACGATTTTGACGGGGACTCGAAGGAGGACATGATCGCATGCGGCGAACTCCTCTATTTTGTCCCGTCCGCTGGCTCTACGCGAGCGGGTGATAATGTCTAGAGTTTCGAAAGGACGCCACCCACTTCAGCCGGAATCCGCGGATCTCCTGTTGAAACCATGCTGGAAGGCTGTCGAAAACCTTCCTCAGTCCGCTCCGTTTGCCGCCAGCTAGCGAATTCCAAATGACAACGTAGTCGCTTTGCTGCGGTGGGCATTTAAATGGCATTAGGTGACGGATCTTTTTCGCGTCGACCATGATCATGACTGGCTTTCGGTTTTGCAGCAAGATCCGGTCCTCCGCTTGCGCAGGATCGATCACATGATACGCGTCTCTCATTGGCCGGAGCTCGACGGACGGGTAGACGGCCTCGATCAGAACCACGCTCGGCGTCTCGAAGCCATTTTCCGCACTGAAAATGCGATACATCAGTTCGGGGCTGAACTGGTAGAAACCGTGGCCGCAAAGGTTGTTAGCAACTGTCGTGATGAAGACCTTGCCACCCGGTTTTGCCATCAGCATCAGATTGCTTACCGCCGTGGGGAAATTGAAGATGTGCTCGAGCGAACCGGCGTCGACGACCGCATCGAACTTGTTATGCAGATGCTCGGGGACGGGCAGATTCATGTCATGCGTGAAACTTACTTCCTCGTAGTTCGAGTAATCCATCGTCTCGACGTGCTTCGCATTCAGAAACTCTGCCCAGAACTTGTCTGAGTATTCGCCGAAATTGTAACCTTCAAGAGGCTTCGCTTTGCCGGGAAACTGCTTTGCGTAAAGGGTACGTAGCGCCTTCAGTTCCGCTGGGTGCAGGAATAGCTTGAGCCGGCCAAGCGTGAGAGTATTCTCAAAGGAAGTTCCGGCGCAGCGAGCTTCGAACAACCTCCTGGCGTCGTGAAAAGTAAGGCCCAAACATTCTCCTTTTACAGCAACGATACTTCCGAATGGCGGTTTTTTTGCCGCGCGGACTGAATTGCGGCTCTATTTTGTGGTCGCATACAAGTTTGCGACCTCCGAGGACGAAAGCACACGGTTGTAAATCCTTACGTCTGCAATTCGACCGGGAAAGTAGTAAGCCGGAGTCACGTAAGCGCCTATATTTACCCCTTCGCAAAGCCAAGCTATGGCCTGGAAAGCGTAGAGACAATCACGTGAATGCTCGAACATCGGGTCAGTACACATGCGATGTTACGTCGTTTCGACCTTCATGCTCCGGAGTACGGGGCGGGCTTGGCCGTCTGACGCCAGAGGCGATACGATTTTGCGTTGCAGGCCCCGGTCAATTTTCCACAGAATCGCACCGCTGCCCATCAACTGGACCAATGCGGCGGCCAGGGCCGCATCGGCCGCACCGCTCAGCCCATACTTCGGGATCGACCACGCTGAGGTTGCCGCCGCCGCTATGGCTGCGGCTAGCAGCATGGGAATCTGCGGCCGCAGGCTTCCCGCTGCTGTAATCACATATCCCAGGCCGGATGCAATGAACATGATCGTTCCGGCGATCATCAAGCGGAACAGAATGTCAGGCCGTTCGCCGTATTCCGGGCGAAAGAGATGGGCGAGGATACTTCGTCCAAACAATATTGCCCCCAGTATGGCCAGGCCTCCGAAGGCGCCTCCCAACGCCGCGGCCATCGCTACATAGCCGCGATATTTCGCGCGATCAACTGCTGCACAGGCGCGGGCCACAGGAAGGAAGATGGCCTGCCCGAACGCGGATACCACGAGATTGCCCGCCGTGAGTAGAGAAGCGATGGCCGAAAAAATCCCTAGCTCGGCGCTCCCGGAGTGCGCCTCGACAAAGTACCGTGGGATGCTCAAGTTCAGCGAGATGAGCATAGAGATGATCCCTAAAGGAAGGGCCATTCGCAGCAGGGTCAGCATTTCGCTCGAATTCCATTCGAGGTGGACCCCGAACGCGCTTCTCTCTGTTTTTGCAAAATCGAGGCGGGAATCCCAGGCCAGCAGAACCAACAGACGCCCGAACACTAGGCCAATGAGGGCCCAGACGATGCTACGCGTTACGTACATGGCCCCGCATAGGGCGGCCAGCGACAGGGGACCTTTCAGCAGCAAGGACGCTGCGATGCGGTCCATGCGTTCGTATTTTTGCATGAACCCGTAGTACGTCTCGCTAATGAACTCTAGGGCCTGAGCGAATCCCACCAGCACCACGATTCCTCCCAGACGCCAGTTCGACTGCATACAGGCAACCGCGCCCACGATCAGGAGCAATGCCGCACCGAGCGAGACCAGTCGGAACGTCAGATACTGGCCAAAGCTGAAACGGTCTTTCAACTCAGATACTAGCAGTGCCCTAAGCCCCAGATTCGCAAACAGAACAATTGGAGCGGATACGGCCATCCCAAGAGCGTATTCGCCAACTTGTTCCGGGTTGCCAAGCTTTGCCAACGCCACGATGATGCCCCATTGGCACGCCGAGTACAGCAGGTTCCCGGAAAGAACCCACGTGAAGTCCGTTCGCAGGCGTTTGTTAAAGCGAAATCCTGTCATGGGGACTGGTTGGGTCGTTCCTGGGTGCTATGCCGACATCTGGCGGTAATGCGTGTAGTATCGACCGTAGGCGCGGGTCTGGTTCGGGTCCATTCTCCAATCGTTGAGAATCGTCCCCACGACCGGGATTTGATCCTGTACCAGTTTCAGGTGCGCCGCTTTCAGTTCTTCTGGACTCTTGGTGTTGGCGCGGACAACCAGGACGACGCCGTCCGACATTCGCCCAAGCACCCGCGCGTCCGCGTACAACATCATGGGTGGCGTATCGATCAGGATCAGATCAAACTCTCGTCGGAAGCGCTGAAGCAGAATCGGCAGGTCCGATGAATAAAGAAGACTACTAACCATGGCCGCATCGATTGAGCCAGCGGGTAGCACCCAGAGGTTCGGAATACCCGTGCGCCGCGTCAGATCCTTTAAAGGCGTCTCCTCGACAATGGGGGGCTGGTCACGGCGTTGCAGCATGTCCGCAAGGCCCCACCGGTTGGGAAGGTTGACAAGCGCGTGCACTCTCGGCCTGCGAAGGTCGGCATCGATCAGCAGAACGCGCTGATTTGCTTCAGCTGCCGCGATTCCGAGATTGGTCAGTATCGTTGTCTTTCCTTCCAGCACGTCAATGCTGGTAACCACCAGAACGCGGCCACGGGGTTGTTTCGTGGCGGGATCACGGTTGAAGGGTGCACCGAACAAGATCGAAGTCAGGGCCGCTCGAAATGACTCGGCCAGTAGGGAAGTGTCGCGATTCCGAGTCACGACAGCGAGCTCGCCGAACCGGGGTTTTTGCCCGAGCAGTTTGCGTCCCGGATCTTCGAGCGCCCAAGCGTCTCTCGCAGACGGAATAACGCCAAGTTCGGGGACATCCGGTAAATTCAACTCGCCAGGCCGTCTCACTTTGCCGGACCCTTCGCGGACCAGGACGAACCCGATTCCTCCCAGTGCCCCCATCGCGAATCCGATTGCCATGTTGAGCGGTGAATTCGGGCTATAAGGGACAGAGGGGACGCTCGCCGAGTCAATGAGCCTGACGTTCGTGGTCCGCAAAGCGGACGCGGCGCCCGCCTCCTTCACCTTTTGGAGCATGGACTCGTACAATCGTTGGGTCGCATCGATCTCGCCCTTTTTGACGTCGTAACGCCTCTCCTGATCCATCTGCTGCTCCACCGTCTTCAACTGGAGTGCGTGAGCTGCTGAGAGAAGGCGCTCGCGTCCGGCGGCGGCCTTGTACTCCGTGCGCAGTCTGCTGACAATCTCTTTGCGCTCATTTCTGATGGACTTTTCGGTTTCCGCAATCTGCGCCTTTACCTTCTCCACTCTGTAGTTCGTCGGGGTGTATAGCGTCTGCAACTGAGCCAGCTCCCGGCGCAGGTTCTGCAAATCGGTTTCATACTGCCGCAACGGACCCGCCGCGACTGAGTCGGACATTACGTTGCCGGAGCTAGCCAGGGCAGCCTCGTAGCGGGACTGTTTCTCGGCGCGATCAGCCTCGGCTTTCGCGAGCGCATCCTGCAGCTGCTTCATGCGATCCTCTGCCAGAGTGCCCTGCTTGCCCGCAAAGACCAATCCGCTGGACCGCGCGAAATCCTGTAACTCCCGGTTGGAATTCTCGAGAGTTGCCTTCAGGTCCGCCACTTGCTGGTCTAACCAGTCGGTCGTGTCTTTCGCCAATTGCCATCCGGCTTCCCGGTTCAGGCTGATGAATTCAGAGACCGCGGAATTGGCTCCGCGGGCGGCCAGATGGGGGTCCGGAGCGTCGTAGAACAACTCGATCACTTGCGATTGGAGCGATGTTCGCACGGAAAGAGCTTTTTGGACGTTCTTGATGCGCCGCTGCTCGGGCGTCATTCGCGGAGGCCGTAAGAGGTGAGCCAGCGCTCTCGCCAGTCCCTGCCGCTGGTCTTCGGCGGACTCTCCGAGTTTGTCTGCAACCCGCTTGGCGAGCGTCTCGCTTTCCAGCAGTTTCACCTCGTTCTGGAGATAGTTTTCAGGGGTCGAGTTGGGGAGAAAAGAAATCGGAGAAACTTCGCGCATGAATTGGTTGTTACTGAAGCCCTCGATTTGCAAAGACGCCCGCGCCCGATAGGTGGGCGTGGTGAGATGGCTGATGACCAGCCCGATCAGCAGACCCCCAATCGCGGCTCTCGCAATTACCGCCTTTCTTTGCCATAGTGAAGCCGTCAGCTCATTAAGCCCCGAAGAATCCACGGAAGGCGAGACGCTCTGCGGAATCGTGTAACGGGCTACCGCCGGGACGTACGACGCTTGCCCTGAACGCTCTATCTGCATACTGTTCCCAATGTCGTCGCGCAACATATAGTTATTCCTTTCCGATAAAACCGGCTCACTAGCGATGCCCAGCATCGGCGGAGTCTGTGTGACTGTGAGCGGCTCGGGTGCCATGGCTCGGGGCCTTTGTTTGTCATTTGAGCTTGACCAGCTCGCGACAACCTGCGCCCAGCTTCTCTGGACTGAGCGTCCAACGGCTCGAATCACCAGACGCGCACACATTGTCAAGAACGGGACCGGATCGTTCCTGCTGAACCATGCGATTTCCCTTTTTCCTTTAAGCGACCGCCACCATCCGCCGACCGTCAATCCCCCACGGCGCATATAGCTGAGGCTCGTAAACAGATCATAAGGCTCTACGATGAACGTGCGGCCTTCAACCATCGGGAGTCCGCGAACGCTCCTTCTTGTGAGATCAAGATGGAGTGCTCGCACCACGTCCACTCCGGCGCGATCCTCGAACATCCTAAAATTCGCGCCAATGCGCGGGTTGAAGTCGAGGAGTTTGTATTGGCCATCCCGCTTGTCGAGGCGATAATCGATGTCCATGATGCCGGCGTAGCCGATGGCTTTCAGCAGCATCTCAGTCTGCCGGCGGAGCGGTTCGTTCAGAACGGAGACGCCCAGCGTCGTAACACCTGCAAAAGCTGGGTGGGATCGCAGCTTCTTGCCAGTGAAGCTAACAAGGCAATCTGTTTCTGGATTGCAGTAGCCGTGGAAAATCCAGTCCTCGGCAAGAGATTCGGGAATGTATTCCTGGAAAATCAGATTTGGGCTCCCCGGGCTTTGCGCTTGCTGGTAGATTGCCAACAGTTCCTGGGGAGTCTGCGCGATGGATACGCTGGGGGTGCCTTTGGGCAACCGCTGTGTTTCCGCGGCTTTGACTACAACTGGGAATTTGGCACGTTCTATGAATGCGTAGACGTCGTCGACAGAACCAGGGAATGCACTTTCCGGGCATGGCACCCCTGTACTCCGGCATAGGTGATACATATCTCTCTTGTTGGCTAGCCGGCGGGGAAGCTCTTTCGGCAACCGCGGGAACAGGAACCATTTCGCAAGAGCGTCCGAGTGCTCTGCGACGAAAGCAGCGGCTGAATCATCGGTGGAAACGAGAACCGCCGGACGACCCAGCCGCTCGCCGATAGCCGCCATGCCAGTCAGAAGCCGCTCGGTATTCAGGCCGCAGGTGTCCCAGACAAAGGCGCGGGTCAAATAACGCGACAGGGCGGCTGGGGCGAAACGGTCTTCGACGCACGCATAGACCGGCACACCGAGCCTGCCAAGGCTTCGAATGATACCCAAGGGGCCATGCTGAATGATGTTCCGGGCGGTCTTAAACACCAGCACCGGGACCGTTACATCCAAGTCGAGTGGTATGGGCATGAGAACGTCCCGCCGCTTCTTCAGAATTCCTTGCAACTCGGCGCGGGAGCGCACTGAAATGCGGATGCCCACCCGTTTTGGTTCTGTGCGGCGACAATGTGATGGGACACGCGCCGAGCCGTAAAGTCGGCGCCATGTAGAAATCGCATGGCGGGTCCAAAACAACTTGCGCTGGCCAAGCCCGTAAAATAGAGCCCGGGGACGGAGGATTCGAAATGAGAAGAGAGTACGGGTTGCTGCTGCTTGGCGCGCAACCCCGATTTCAGGTTCTGACTGAGGAACGGCAGACGCTGGAGGTCGAACCGGTACCCCGTAGCGGCGATGACATGATCGGTCGTGAGATCCAGGACCTGTCCATCCTGCCCCGCAACCTGCAGCACGGCGCGGTCGCCCCTAGCCTCGGCCCTCCGCACGGAATGACCGAGTAAGGTCTGCACGCGCCCGACCACCCGCTCTTTTAGCCACCAAAGATCGGAAGGACCTAGCACGGTCTTGACTCTTTCAAAGCGAATCCGTTGCGGCAAACGGTGGAACAGCGTCGGGGCCGTGCAACATAGCCATAGTTCCAGCCCTTCCCCCAGATTGGACACCGGACGGCGCAGCTGCTGGTAGAGCGACCGGCGGACGAACCTCGGCGTTGGGTTCCAGGCAAGCGACGGCTTGCGCACGATTAGGCGGACAGTAGCCCCTTCCTCGGATAGCAGCCCCGCCGCTTCGAGCGCTGACTGACCAGCGCCGATCACCGTAACGTCCCTACCCCTAAATTTACTCAAGTTGCAATGAGCAGCGCTGTGCAACAACAATTCCGAGGGCAAGCCGGCGAGTACCGGAGGGATATGAGCTGTATGCTCCAACCCAGTTGCTACGATGACTTTGCTGGCCCTCATGGTCGTGCCATCTTCCAGTCGCAACTCGAACCCATCGCCTGATGCCTCAACTCTATCGACCATCACTTGTTCGACGTTGGGAGCGAGAGCGCGCTGAAAGGACAACGCATATTGAGAAAACACTTCCAGAGATACCGGCGCACCCCTTTCCCCGAAAGGCAGCCCTCTCTCGGCGCAGTACCGCGCTAGAGTGTGGCGCGCGGCTGGGTCGGAGAGACTTGACGCGCAGCCTTCGGATTTCAGGAACATGCCCTTCGGCATCTGGCACAGCCAGCGATACATTGGCTTTCCGAAAATACGGAAATCTATGCCCGCAGATTGCAAGTGCGCGGCAATCGACACTCCAAACGGTCCCGCGCCGATGATGGCGACGGTACGACGCGACAGACAGGTCATTAAATCACTCCTCCTACGATCTAAGGATGGCGCCATACGGCGATCCCGGTGGCAGTCTGAATGGCCGCTTCCACCGCCCTCGCCGCGGCCTTCTTAGGACCGCTGGGCGGGACCACTAGGATGTCGTTTGGCCGCATGGCAATGTCCTCGGCCTTTCCCGCTATCACCTTTTTCAGGTCCACGGGAATCTCTTTACGTTCCGTCGTGCCGGGAACAGAACGGACGATCTTTGCGGCTTGTGGTGCCGGAGTCAGTCCGAATCCCTCGGCGCTCGACAGGGCCTGGAGGACGGAAATGGTGGCATTGCCTTTGAGGGCGACCTCACCGGGCTTTCGGACTTCGCCGATGACGTAGACCGCTTCCGCTACAGGAACGGTGACCACGTCATGCGGAAAGATCAGGATGTTTTCCGTCGGGTTCGTGCCGGCCAGCAGATCTCTTACTGCGACGTCCGCCACGCTGAATTGCCCGGTTGGGTCGGTCTTTGCCGCGTGCAAGGGAACTGGGCCGTACTGGATCTCGCGGCTGATTGTAATTCGAGGGCCGGCATCTTGTCTCAGGCCTTCCGCCATGGAGATGACTTCCATCAGTTTCTTCCGCCCTTGTAATTGATGAACCCCTGGATGGTTTACCGCGCCCATCACGGAAACGGGCTGACTGCCGAAATCGACGATTTCTACCGAAACCTGAGGCTTCAGAACCTCCTTCGAGAACCGATGCGTCAATTCAGCTCTAAGCTGTTCCACCGTCAGGCTTCCGGCATGGACCTCGCCGATCAGCGGCAGATCGATGTTGCCGCTCGGATCGATCCGCAGTGGCTTATCCGAGATTTCTTCCACGCCGAGTACCCAGACCTTGACTTGGTCGTTCGGCCCAAGTACGTAGTGCGGCTGTTGTTCGAGCTGGGCCGGGGCCGGTAAGGCTGGAACCTGTTGGCCCGTCGCCAAGAAGCATGCTGCCAGCAGGATGATACCCAAATGTGCAGCTTTCGCCATACGGTTCACCTCAATGTCGCTGGAGACTGTACCCGTGAGATAGGTCTTTCAAATTCTTAGATCTGCGTCCGCGACGTGCGTTGCACGGGCTGTTGGAGCTCCATCATTCTCATAAAGATCTTCCAGAAGGTCTGAATTATCAGTTTCACGTCTTCCGTGAAGCTGACGCTCTCACAATAGGCGATATCGATCTGCAGCTTGGCCGGCAGAAGGGTGGTGAGGTAGAAGGTTTCTTTGTCTATATGGTCACGAAGAAGCTGCTCTTCGTAAACATTCGCGCTGGGACCAGTGATGCCCGGTTTCACAAGAAGAGTCTTCTTTTGCCTATCCGTGTATTCTCCCACGTATCGAGTCACCTCCGGACGGGGACCGACGAGGCTCATGTCTCCTAACAAGACGTTTATGAGTTGGGGGAGTTCGTCGACCTTTGATTTGCGCAGCCATTTCCCGAACGGCGTGATCCTCGCGTCTCCCTCCGCTGTCAAGAGTGGGCCGGAGCCGGATGGGCTCTCTTTCATGGTTCGGAACTTGAAGATTTGGAAAGGCCGACCAAATTGACCGACTCGCACCTGGCGAAAGAACGCAGGCCCGGGGCTCGTGAGCTTAACAAAGAAAGCGACGAGAAATAGAAACGGAGAGAGAACAACAAGCCCGAACAAAGCGCAAGCTGCATCGAACCATCTTTTTCCTGCGCGACAGTAAAAGGATTGAGTCATGGTTGGTGTTGCAGGCGACATAGTCGGCCTCAGAGGGTTCGTTTGCAGGGACGGCATCTCAGGATTTTTCAGAGCCATGGCTCATGCTCGCCAAGATTAAGCGGCATTCATCTGCGGTACCGGCTGGCGACGTCGTGCAATGCCTCGATCACCCGATCTACATCATCAGGAGTCATTGAGGGATAGATCGGGAGAGAAATCGCTCCATTGAAGCGCTCTTCCGCATTAGGGAATTGTCCGGCGCGATATCCGAATTTGTTCTGATAGAGAGGGTGTAGATGGAGGGGGATGAAGTGGACAGAGGTCCCGATACCACGTTGCTTCAACTCCTCAATCACGCGATCGCGATCGATCCGGAGCGCTGCGGCCTGGACGCGGAGAACATAAAGGTGCCAGGCGTGTTCGACATTTTCAGGTACCGAAGGAAGTCCAAACGCATCAGAACTAGCAAACGCTCGATTGTAGCGATCCGCGATCGACGCGCGGCGCGCGCGCAGGGCGTCGCATTTGGCGAGTTGAGCGAGACCGAGTGCGGCTTGCAGGTCCGTTAAATTATATTTGTAACCAGCTTCCAGAATTGCGTAGCGCCATGAGCCTTCCGCGCTGTATCGCTTCCACGCATCTCTGCTGATGCCGTGGAGGCTCAGGATGCGCATCCGCTCGGCATACTCTGGATTCTCCGTAGTCGCCATTCCGCCTTCACCGGTGGTGAGGGTCTTGGTCGCATAGAATGAAAAGCAAGTGATGTCTCCTAGCGTACCCACCATTCTGCCTCTGTGGCGGGACGGCAGTGCGTGCGCAGCGTCCTCAATCACCTTGAGGCCATATTTCCGCGCGATATCAAGAATCGGGTCCATGTCGCAGGGGTAGCCGGAGTAGTGCACGGGAAGGATCGCGCGCGTGCGGCTAGAGATGGCGCGCTCGATCTGTTCGGGACCGACATGATACGACCCCTCTTCGCAATCCACCAGGACAGGCCGCGCCTTCAAGTAGAGCACCACTTCGCCCGAGGCCGCGAAAGTCATTGTCGGGACAATCACTTCGTCGCCCTCGGAAATCCCAATTGCGGCTAACGCAAGGTGGAGAGCCGCTGTACATGAATTTACAGCGAGTGCGTGACTGGCGCCAACGTAGCGGCCAAACTTCTCCTCGAATTCCCTTACCCGTGGCCCCGTCGTCAGCCAGTCGCTCTGAAGTACATCAACGACCGCGCTAATCTCGTCTTCTCCGATGGAAGCGCGGTGGAACGGCAGGAAAGACGTTGCTGTAACTGACATGGTGGATTTCGAGTGAGACCAGGCTAAGTGTTCAATTCGACTTTTGTCGCTTGTACGGCGGATTGATCTGGTCTTTGCTGGCTGGACAGATTGAACTGCTATTCGCTTACCAGGTTCGATCATTTCGAATTTGCTTCAACGAACTTCCGGCCAGCTCTCCCGAGCTTGTAAATGAACTGAGGATTGTCAGCCCTGCTACTCAAATTTCAGTGCGCGTGCCCCAAACTAAGCTGGCCGGGCCTGGAGCACGCTGGGTTACGTGTTCCACTTCCGCTGCAGTCAAGTCAGGACAGGAAAGCGGCATTTTCAGGAGTTAGTCGTCCTTTGTAGAAGGTGGGTGTGCTGGTTTTCTTATCCGGTCGGGCGGGATGTAAGCCATGGTCTATCGCGAACTCCGGGAAAAGCTTGTGGCACCGGGCAAGCAGGCCTTCGTAGTCCCCACAGGCGAGCAACCGTTCGAATTCATCTACCTGTTCCAGAATTCCGGGGGCAACCCTGCCAGCTTCGGAAAGCGCGAATATGCGGTCGTGCGCAGTCGGTTTAAGGGTCTCCCATGACTCCCACAGTTCTTCCGTAACCTTCTCGCCTTCCTTCAAGCCGATGAATTCGAAGAGCAAATCCTTCCCTGGCGTTAGCCCAGAAAAAAGGCTGAAGGCGCGCGCGATTTCATAAATATTCTGTGGCTTGCCCATATCGAAGACAAATGTCTCCCCCCCCTGACCTTGAGCCGCTGCATGCAAGATCAGACACACGGCCTCCGCAATGGTCATGAAATAGCGCGTCGCCCGCGGATCAGTGATGCGAATCGGACCGCCCTTCTGAATCTGATCGCGGAAAAGGCGGAGCACGCTGCCCGTACTTCCAGCCACGTTCCCGAAGCGCACGCTCATGAACCGCGTCTGACTGGATTGGGCAAGCTCTCGGACTAATAGCTCCGTAATTTTCTTGGACAGGCCCATGTAATTGCGAGGCTTGACCGCCTTATCTGTAGAAATGTTGACAAATCGGCTTGCGCCGAAATCCCGCGCCGCAAGCGCCGTATTGCGGGTCCCTAACACGTTATTGCGAACCGCTTCATAAGGGTGAAGTTCCATCAGGTGTACATGCTTGTACGCCGCCGCGTGGAAAACGATTTCGGGCCGTTCGCTCTCGAATATTGCGCGGACTCGGTCGCGGCAGGTCACGTCAACAAGCCGAGGTTCTATACAAAGGGTAGGGAAGCGGTCCTGGAGTTCTAGATTGATGTAGAACAGGCTGTTCTCCGACCTTTCCAGCAGAATAAGTTTGCGGGGACTTCCGGAAGCGATCTGCCGGCATAATTCGGATCCGATCGACCCACCAGCTCCAGTCACGAGAACGACTCGATCTCCTATTACCTCTCGAACGAACGCAGGATCGGCCTTGACTTCTTCTCGCTGCAGCAGATCTTCAATGCGGACGGAGCGCAGGTCTCGCAGACCTACTCTCCCGTCAACCAGTTCTGCAAGAGAGGGCAGAGCGCGAACTGGAATTCCGCACTCTCGGCACCGCTCGAGAATGAATTTCATCTGTGAGCGTGCTGCACTGGGGATGCAGATGAACACTTCTTCAGCTTGCTGCTCCCGCACGAGGTTCGCGAGATCCGACAGGCCGCCAAGCACGGGGACGCCACAGATCGTCGTTCCCCTCTTTTGGGGATCATCGTCGATGACGCCAACCGGAAGAACGGCAGACCCGGAATCCAAAACAAGTTCCTTGAGTACCTTTGTGCCCGCATCTCCGGCTCCAATGATCAGGGCACGCTTGCCTCCGCTTCGCCCAATTGCGCGCTGCGCGCTGTACAACCGGATGCCAAAGTGAAGCCCGACGAGCAAAAAGATCGACACCGCCCACTCGAGTATGAAAAGCGCTGCAGGAAGATGCACATCCCGCTCTGCTAGTCTGGTGATTGCATAGAACACTAGGCTGCTGGTCGAAACTGCCTTGCTTATGGAGATGAACTCCGGGATGCTCGCAACGCGCAGGGAAAGCTTACACGTGCCGAAGAATAGAAAGCTAAGAAGCCGCAGACCAACTAGCCACGGCAGGGTGTGCGGCAGAATCCGCCAGGCCCAGCTCGGCCCGTATACGTCCGAGAGAAGAGAAGCAGAGAAGGCATATCCGAGACTTGTGAGCGTTCCTTCCAAACACAAAACCACAGCTCGATGTCTGAATTGCCAAGCACGCGTCAGCAGAGAGAACCATGTCATTCGCAGCCGCTGAGCGATGTTGGGTGTTCGCTCCGATAAGACACGGCTCAACGCCTGAATACCGCTGCCGCTGGACGCGACGATAGGTGACAACGATGTCTTGCAAGCGCTCATTGTATCTCCGTTTGCATAACCGATTGGGGAAACTTTTAATGGCTTGTGTATTGAGGCTTCTGTGAAAATTCGCGCAGGGATCCGAGGCTACTTAAGTTCTTTAGGTGTTCTTGAAGAATGCTTACCTCATTCAGGCTGGTGATGTTTGAGGGAAGGGCTCAGGGCTCACACGGCCACTGCAAGCTCGGTGCTGCTGAGACATGGGTCGTACCCAGGCCCCATCAACTTCAACGGCGACTGATCTTTGCAAAAGCGTTACAGATATCACCAGGCGTTGACGGCCTCTGAAATCTAATAAGATTCCCTCTAGCCCGCAGAGAGGGCCATACTCGATTCTCACCTTGTGCCCGACCTGCAGGAACGGCCAAGGCTCTCTCGATAATCCGGATTTGGCAGCAGCCTGAATGGCGGCAATTTCGCTTTCGTCTATTGGGATAGGCGTTCTGCCAACTCCCACCACATGAACAACCCCTGGGATCGAAAGAATTGGCAGCCGATTCAGTGGGCTAAACTGGCAAAACACGTACCCGGGAAAAAGTGGAAGCTCGATTTCTTTAAACCGGTCAGTCCACCGGCGTTGGCACTTGTATAGGGGCAGAAACGATTCGTAGCCCCTTCCTTGCAAATGTATGGCAACCGTATTTTCGTACCGACTTTTAACCCGCAGCGCGTACCACGGATAACTGAGGTTTTCAGTTTCCATACCGTTCTCCAGAGGCTCTTAGACAGTTCATGTGCGCTCTTGTGAGGCTAACCAAGCCAAGCGCAAGCTACCGCCCTTTGAGTCCCATCTTCAGGAACCCCATTGCAAAATTTCACGAACAGTAGAAACTCCCAATCGACTTCCCAATGTTCTTCAGAGTTGCCGTTTTCTCGCCAGGTTCGACACTCACTTTAGTCTTTCGGGAACAGAACGCTAGCCGGTGAAGTATCTATTTCTTATAAGGAAAAACTCTGGTAAGTAGCTAGGGGAAATTCCTACCTGAGAGATGTCAGGATCAGTACAAGCTATGGCGAATTGTGTATCCCGTCCCCTAATCTGAGAGCGGATGGGAAAATGCAAGGCATGGTGGGAAGAAAAGGCGCCGTGGCTGCTTCTACCACAGTCACCATCTCCGCGACATACGATGGCGTAATCAAGACGGCCTCGCTCACTGTGACGCCTGCGCCTCCTCTCTTCAGAAAGAGTGCAATACAAGGACATGCCGTCATCGGGATTTTCCTGCATTCAAATTAGGTACTTTGCCTGATTGAACTAGGAGCAGAGAAATCCTATACGTGCCCTATGACCATGGGGTACGAGACCCAAGAGACTTCGGCCCAGGCGTCAGCCGCAAGGAGCGAGGAGCTAGGGCTGCACCCTTGGTCGTGTAAGAAAATGGCTTCGCCAATTCACGCGATCGCAAGAGAGGAAGGACTTGGGAATGGGGATGTAACAGGTGAACTTGCGGTCGTACGCTTTCATTGCATGTCGGTTGCTTGCGCAAGCAGAAGGGGGACACCGCACCTTATGGCCATGGACAGCTCCTGGAATGAGTGGCTGGAGCTGCCAACGCTCTTACACGATAGGTTCCTATGAGTACCAGGCGCGAGCGGCAGAGGATATTGATCGTCGGGCAGGAACCATTGGCCCGCGACGACATGCGTATTTTGCTCGGAAGCGCCGGCTGTGAATGTACGATTGCCTCGAACGTTCAAGAGACACTGTCGGTGATGGAGCAAAAAAGCTTCGACGCTGTTGTACTTGATCCACAGTCCTCAAGTTCCCAAGCTGAAGAGGTGATTTCGAGGATTAACAGATTTCACCCGAATCTCCTGGGGCGCGTAGTAATTATCACTGACGAGGACAGGGATTCAGAGACTGGGCATTTGGCCGAGCGTTACTCGATCCCCTGTGTTCAACGAAGGTTCCTGCTGCAACAACTTTGGGGCAGCTTGGAAACGTGGTTGCGTCCTGAGGCTGTGTTTCAGGATCTCGCACACGTGGCCCGCCTCATCTCCGATAGCTTCCGGGATCCGCTTCCAGCCGGGGTGCGAGGTTTGCATGATCGGAGCCGAAGGCTGCTCTACGCCGCTGGGAGTCTAAGGGTGGATCTCTTGATCGAGCCCGAAGCAGGAGCATCCAATCGCCTGACCCTGGCGGGGCAAATTCTGGATTCAGCGAAGCCAGAGCGTAAGTTTGATGGCGTTCCAGTGACGCTTCAGGGCTGGAAGGGTGCGACGGCGCAGGCAACTACCGAGGAGTTCGGCGAGTTCCACTTGGATTTCAACTTTGAGTCCAACGTCAGCCTGCAAATAAGAATTGCTGAAACGAACTGTATAACGGTTCCGTTGCCGGTTTTGGAGCGGGCCCGTCGAAGCGCGGCAGGGTATTCCTGACCGTTCGAGTCAGCACGGAGCTCAATTTCCAGGTGAACTACTCCCCGCGAAGGAAAGAAGGGGGCTTTGCCATGAAACCTAGGATGCTTGGGGTTCTATTGGTCTTCTTTGGATTGTGGAGCGGTCCAGCCGTTGCCGACAACAGATTTATTGTCCGTGCTCCGTCCGGACTCCTCCCCCTGCAGCAGGTCTGCTTGCTATTGGGTTGTAACGTAGGAGCCGGTCTGGACGGCAGCCTCGGCAAACTTTTCCTTGTCACTGCCCCCAGTCTCGTTGATCCGAACGTCTTTCTGCAAACCCTCCGCAGTCAGCCGGGAATCACGCATGTGGAGCTAGACGCCCTGCTGAAAGTCATGCAAGCCACCGCGGCGGCGCCGCCCAGCGGGTTGTCGGACAATACGCCAGTGCCTTACTTCGGGGCCACCGTCATCCACGGCTATGTCAGCCAACCCGCGATATCCATTGTCCGTCTCCCGGACACCCAAACTACTTTCAGCGTGAGTGGTGCGGGGACCGTAGCGGTCATTGATACGGGCGTCGATCCGGCGCATCCCGTACTTCAAAGTGTCCTTGTTCAGGGCTATGACTTTACCCGCAACATCGCCGGCTCAGCTTCGGAACTCCCGGACGTAAACCAATCCTCTATCGGTAGCGGTGCCTCACCGGTGATGGTCAACCAATCGAGCGTTGCGGTCCTCGATCCAGCATCGGCAACCAACCTCGGTCAGCCGCAATACGCGGCCTTCGGCCATGGCACCATGGTCTCGGGCATCGTGCATCTCGTGGCCCCCACCGCGTACATCATGCCTCTGAAAGCATTCAAGGCCGATGGCACCGGTTATTTGTCGGATGTCCTGCGCGCGATCTACTTCGCCGTTCAGAACGGCGCCAGAGTCATCAATATGAGCTTCAGTTTCTCAACCTATTCCCATGAGGTGGCCACCGCCACTAAGTTCGCGACCCGCCACCAAGTGATTTGCGTGGCTTCAGCGGGAAACGACGGCAAGGAGGAAATTGTCTATCCCGCCGCGCTTTCGAATGTCATGGGCGTTGCCTCGACCACCAACAACGATACCCTCTCGACGTTTTCTAACTATGGCGAGGATCTCGTTTGGGTGGCCGCCCCGGGCGAAGGCATCATCACCACCTATCCATTTGGCACCTTTGGCGCGGGCTGGGGAACCTCCTTCAGCGCGCCATTTGTCTCTGGCGCGGCTGCCCTTCTGTTGAGCGTTAGCACGAATTTCAATGAGTCTTCCGCGGAACGGTCGTTGGCGCACGCCGTCTGGATCTCACCCGATCTCGGCAACGGGCGTGTGGATCTATACCAGGCAGTGGGTGCGCCTCGCACCGCGGACCCTAACTGACGCTCGCTGTGGGCCGAGCCACCGTGACTGCGCGGGACAATAATACGTAGACAAGTTGCTGACACCTAATAACCGGACTTTGCCCTCACCAGTTGACGACTTGCTCTTGGAACTGTAATCCGACACCAAAGCGTCCGTCTGGCAGCCGCTGACAGTAAACGACGCGAGCGAGGGTTCGCAGGTCCTCATCCAGCGACCTAACCCACAGTCGTTCATTCAGCTCCCTAGCCCGTTGGGTCAAAATTCGTATTCCCAGCGAACAGAAGTTTTCCGTGGTCGTCCGCACAGTCGCGGCCGGGTTCTGAACGCTGCATATCTCTACCGCAGCAACCAGCCGAATGCGTTTTTCAAGTCGTCCTGACCTTTCGGGCATCTGTAGAATGACCTTCCGAGCTGGATTCAATTAGATGGCACCGGGCTGGTGGGTGCCAAGAAGTTGCAGGAGCCAACAAGAATTTCAGCGACGATGATTCTCTAAGGTCCATAGTCTCTAATGAGATTGAGTACTGGGCTCCGTCTCCAGAACCGGCGGCGATCGTCGCCGTTTCTGCTCGTACATGGCCTGGTCGGCCTCCGCCATCAGTTCTCCAATCGAAGAGCAGTTGCGCGGATCGAACCGTGCAACGCCTAAACTAAGAGAAAGTTCATAACGAGAGTGTTCGGCGCTACATGATTTCAAACGCTCGAAAAGTCGCGTCCTAATTGTGGCCTCGCTGTGACCGGATGTCTCAATCGCAAGAACTGCGAACTCATCTCCTCCCAAGCGGGCTATAACATCTGAATCCCGAAATGTTTCTTCCAAAGCGTCGGCCGCGCGCTTTAATGCTCGGTCGCCTTCGAAATGGCCGAACGAATCGTTAATCTGCTTCAAGCGGTCCACATCCATCACAAAGAGCAACATTCCCCGGCCGGATCGGCGCCCAATTTTCAATTGGCGTTCTGCTAGAGCGATAAAACCGCGACGGTTATACAAATCTGTCAGTTCGTCCGTGAGCGCAAGATTGCCCATTTTTGCCTGCAGCATGTATTGTTTCGCTGCACAGCGGACCGCCCGCATCAGAAGCTCGCTGACCGGCTGACCACGAGTATCACCGGGCAACGTGCCGTGAGAGTCCGTGCGTACGTCTCGCAACAAACTGGCGAGTTCTCCATTTGCTTCCGAAAGGAGGGCTTGGAAAGCGTCGTCAATACGCTCATTGTCTCTGCGAGGTAACAAGCGCTGAACACGTCGGCGAAATAATGGTTGGGAATCAACTTCCATGCTCAGGATCGCGACATCAAACGGATTGTTTACGGATTTGAAGCCAGCCGGCCGCTTCTGTGGGCAACTGCTGATCCTGTTCTTATTTGACCTGATAAGCATTTGTGTGCATCTCCCCTTTGACCAGCATTAGGAGACAAAATCAGTTCTCCTAGCACCTCACGCCAGAGTGCTCTGGAAAGTGACTTACTGTACTGCCTGCAGCTGGCCCGATGCGAACATGCAAATCCGCCGCAATTCCTCGTAGGTGAAGTAGGTCTCTTCCTCGTTGCCGGCGCGTTCTACGCGGCCCAATCCCGATTGGTTCGAAATGCGCCGGAATTCTGCTTCCGGTATGCCGAGAAGGAAAGAAGCTCTTGCCTGCGTAACGTATCTCGGGACTTGATTGTTCATGACCTCTTCCTGTGGGGCGACGATGACCATGACAGCTTCTTCGACAGCCGCTATCGTCGTTTTGTAAATATCAGTGTTAGACGCTCTGTCCATACACATGAACCTCCACCAATGAGTTCGGCCCGCCTCCGTGTCAGCGCAGTTCGGTAGTTGGGGTATTCGAGGTGGGGGCCCTGATCACGGAGGCGGCCCGCTCCTCTCCTTGCAACATAGCCGGTTGCCAAATGATTTCAATCCGGTGAATCACCCATTTCGCCTGAGTGAAATGACCTAGAACGGTCTGGGGTGAACCCTTCCAGGGGCGCGGTCAGGCCTGGATCAAGCCGCGGCGGATGGCGTAGCGCACCAAACTCGCGGTTTCGTGGATATCCAGTTTCTTCATGAGTCTTGCTCTGTGTGATTCGGCAGTTTTTACACTAATCCCCAGGTGCGCGGCGATGTCTTTCGTGGACTTCCCTTCACCGACTAATTGAAGAACCTGGCGCTCACGCCCAGAAAGAGGATCGGCCGAGTCATGCGTTTTGGATAGATAAGCATCAACAACCGCGCGCGAAATGTTCGGGCTAAGATATATAGACCCGCGACAGACTTCTTGTATCGCATGCACGAGGTCGTCCGCCGCCTGGCTCTTCAGCACATATCCTCTGACGCCGGCACGCAGCGACTCGGTGACATACTGATCCTCGTCGTGCTGCGTGAGAACTACGACCTTGGTCCTCGGAGAGGATTTCTTTAGTTCGCGAGCAGCGTCGACACCATTCAAAACGGGCATGTTGATGTCGATGATGGCGACGTCAGGTTCGGTTTTCTCTACCGAGCGCAGTGTTTCTTGTCCGTCCGAGGCTTCGGCAACGATTTGAAATCCTTGTTTTTCCAGCAATGCCTTCAGTCCCTGGCGGACCAGGGCATGATCATCGGCAAGTAAAATTCGTGTGGACATCGTTCGCTGGCAGGTTAAGAAATCCCTCCAACCTGGCCAATCCGGTAACTTCCTATATTCTTCTGGGGTAAAGACCGGATCGGTGGCAAGGCTAAAGCAGAAGATGATCTGGCAGCAGTCTCTTATCCTCCTGAAACGGCTCCATTTGCAGTGCGCAGTCGGTAAGCTAGTCCACAGCTTCCATCAAGATCCGTCGCCAGTGAAAAAAGCATCACTCAGAGGTGATGTGGAATGCCATCGTCGAGAGAATTGTCAGCAGGCGCGAGTACTACCGAGGGCATCATCGAGAAGCGGAATCGTCGAAACTTTGCGGTGGTTGCAGAAAAGTTTTCCATTCAGGGCTGCACCAAGCCCCGGCGGACTGCGTAGCGCACCAGACTTGCGGTTTCGTGGATATCCAGTTTTTGCATGAGCCTCATGCGGTGAGATTCGGCCGTCTTCACGCTGATCCCCAGAACACAAGCAGTGTCTTTCGTCGATTTTCCTTCTGCAATCAATTGCAGCACCTGGCGCTCGCGGACCGTCAAGGGATCCGCTGGCCTGTCGGCCCTGGTCCGGTAGGCTTCCATCACCGCGCGTGAAATCCCCGGGCTAAGATAGAACTCTCCTCTGGAGACTTGCTGAATCGCATGAATGAGATCGCTTGCAACTTGATTCTTTAGGACGTACCCCTTCACTCCGGCTTCGAGTGCTTCGTGGATGTACTGCTCTTCTTCGTGCTGGGTGAGAAGGATTGCTTTCGTTTTCGGGCAGGAACGGCCCAGTTGACGGGCAGCATCAATTCCATTGAGAGTGGGCATGCTGATATCAAAGATGGCGATGTCCGGATGGTGTGTTTCCGTCAAGCGAACGGCATCCTGCCCATCGGATGCCTCGGCCATGACTTGAAATTTCTCCCGTTCCAACAATGATTTCAGTCCCTGACGCACTAGCACGTGGTCATCCGCGAGTACGATTCGAATTGGCATGATCAACCTCCAATGGTATTCGGATGGAAAGTATTGTTCCGTGGCCCGGGTCAGAATCGATTTGCAGGGTTCCTCCGATGGCGGTCACGCGCTCCTGCATGGCGATGAGTCCCAGTCCCTTCCGTTGCGGCGTCTCTTGAACCTGGCGAGTATCGAATCCCGCCCCGTCGTCCCGGATAGAGCAGCACAGGAGAGCATTTTCTCTGCGAGCGCGAATCCACACGTTTCCAGCCTTGGCATGTTTAACGGCGTTGGTCAGTGCTTCTTGAACGATGCGATAGAGAGTAGTTTCAATGGCGCTGGGCAGCCGTTCGGGATTCGGTGCTTCGATGTGGATAGGTAGATTGGCGCGTTTTGAAATGCCGTCGGCGAGGAAACGTACCGCGGGAATCCAGCCGAGGTCGTCCAGAATTGTCGGCCGAAGTTCATGGGAATACCGCCGTAAATGTTTCTCAACTTGGTTCAACATTTCTTTAATCCGCGCGAACTGCGCTTGCTGGAGCTCGGGCAATTCCAGAGCCACTTCGGCAAGCGCGAGGTGCACGGCGACGAGCAGTTGTCCCGCCTCGTCGTGGACCGCGTAGGCGATGCGCTTGATTTCCTCTTCGAGCGTTTCGTTCAATTGACGCAGGGCCTTCACCGCATCCTGGAATCCGCGGTGGGCCATTTCATATGGAGACAAGCACTCCGCGAGGAATTCGGCGCTCGCCCGGAGCAATTCCTCCCGGCGTTTCCCACTTTCCGCATCGCAAACCAAGGCAAGTACAGCTTGATGATGCAAGGAAGCTATCTCCACGAGACTCTTTTGCTCGGTAAGCGCTCGACGGCCGAGTTCATACGCCCGGCCCAGTGCGGGTTCGCCTCCCCCGGCCGCATACTCCCCTAAGCTGGAGCGGTACTGTTCTTCGAAACTCTCAGGCATCTTCCCCTTTCGTCGAGTTGCGGACTTCATGGGTGGACTCCGGTCAGGCGAGCGACCAGAACGAGCGCGTCATCGTTTCCGTTGCCGTACTGATTGAGAATTCTATCCGCCGCTCTTTGCGGGTTCTCTCGAGCCGAGAGCGACGTGGAAAAGTCGGTTCGGATTCCATCTGTAGCAAGAAAAATGGTGTCTCCTCTCGAGATGGGAAGCACGGTGGCCTGGAGGGGAGGCAACTGGGCCCCCACCACTCCGGCCCGGAGAAGCAGCATCTCCTGGGTGTTTCCGCTTTTTGCATCGGCGCGGATCAATACGCCTTGGACATTGCCGACACCGAGCCAAGTCATCATGCCATGTTCATGGTCAATAAAAGCGAGGCTCAATACAACACCGCGAGTTGCCCGGAGTTCCTCGTGGCATCGTTCTATGATAGAGATAATCGCGTGGTCGGCGGAGCTTCTTAGAAGGGCAGCTGCTGCCTTAGAGGCATCCGCAGCTTCTTCGCCGTGCCCTAACCCATCAATCGCTGCAATCAATACTCCGTTTCGGTTGCAGCAGACCAGATGAAGATCGCCGCACTCGCCCTGGCCCAAGAGCATGCGCTTGGCTACGCCGTACTCGACCATTGGTTCTTTTATTGTCTCCACTTCTTCACCGCCACAACTGTTCCCCGGCCGGGTTGGGAAGAGATGTCAAATTCGTCCATCAGTCGGCGCACTCCAGGCAAACCGAGCCCCAGGCTGCCTGAAGTGGAAAAGCCATCGCGCAGAGCTTGGCGAATGTCGGCAATTCCCGGGCCGTCATCGGAGGCAATGACTGCAATACCTTGACGGTTCAAGCCATTCACAACTTTCAGGGTGATTTGGCCTTTGCGGGCATAGGAGACGATGTTGCGCGCCAATTCTGAAATTGCTGTTGCGATCAGTGTGGCATCTCCCGAGGAAAACCCGAGCTCATTCGCCATCCCCCGGCCCTTCTGGCGAGCAGAGACGATATCCTGGTCGGAGTTGATTGCCACCCGGATTTCCCCAGCCGACACTATGGCTCACTCTCAGTTCGTGGTTTTGAACTTTTCGTTTAAGTAGGCCAGACCTTCTTCCAAGTCTAGGGCGGTCGCAACGCCTTCCAACGTCAAGCCTAGCTGCACCATTGCAAAAGCCACTTCGGGCTGAATTCCTACGATCACCGTCTCCGCGCCGCGCAGCCGGATCATGTGAGCGATTTCACGCAACGTCCGTGATGCGAACGAGTCCATCACGTCCATCGCAGTGACATCGACGATTACCGCTCGGGAGCGAAACTTGACAACTTGCTGCACCAATCCCATGCGCAGATGGTTTAGGTCCGCATCCGATAGAGCGGCCTGAAAGGTCGCAATCAGGACCGCTCCCTGTTTGAGAATCGGGACTTCCACGTGGCCCTTTCCCCGCTTTGGCTAGCGTGGCTCCGCTAGTTTCTCAACTTTGTATCCTAACAGTCTCTCCGCCTGCTCGATGCCGCCCTGCAGGTCGCCCACGGTATTCATCTTGCCAAGGTCGACACCGATGGTTACCAGCGTCTGTGCAATCTCCGGCGAAAGCCCCGTGACAATGACGGTCGCGCCGAGGAGCCGCGACGCCTCCACTGTTTGCACCAAGTTATTCGCCACCGTGAGGTCCATGGCGGCCACACCCGTGATATCGATCACAACAACTTTGGCGCGGTTGGTACGAATTCCGCGGAGGAGCTGCTCCGTCAATTGGCGGGCGCGCTGCGGGTCAATGACGCCGATGATGGGCAGAATCAACAGCCGCTCGCGAACCTGCAGCACAGGAGTCGAGAGTTCGCGGATTGCTTCCTGCTGTTGGCGAATAACGCGTTCCCGCTCTTGCACGAAGCCGACTGCCACCGTATTTGCGATGCGGTTTGCCGCCGGCTCGTAGGCGTCTAAAATGCGATTCAATTTCTTGAAATCCGTCTGGTATTTCGCGAAGAGGGAACGGGCCAGGACGTCGCGCAACAACAGCACAATCCCCACGACTTCGTGGGTTTCGACTCCTCGAGGAATGATGCGTTCCGAAAGATTTCGCGCGTAAGCTTGCAGCGCTTCGAAGGCTTCGGTTTCCAGCGCCTCGACGTAACTGTCGTACACTGAGGTTGCTTCCGCGAAAATTTCTTCCTTGGTCATTGCGGTGAGCAGGCGCGTCTCGGTGATGCGCACCACCCATTCCTCGCGTAATTGCGTTCGGTTCTGCCGAAGGTGCGCCACAAGTTCTCGAAGAAGCTCTGATGGTTCTTCAGTTCGCTTTGGTTCGAGGTCTGCGGGCGTGCCATCTCGCTTCGCCATGAAGGTTTTCTCCTCGGCGCGAACAGCCCCATTCCGGGTCAATCCGCCGCCTGAATCCACAGGAAACTTCATAGGAAATACCATCGGGGACCCGCTTTCTCAATCAAGTAAACTCCCTTAATGAGCCTCAGGTAAAGACCTTAGTTGACCGTGAGACTCTGAGACTCTCACTTTCTAGAATTCTGCCTTGTAGTGGCCGGGGCGTTCCCCCCATTTTGTGTGTCTGCGGCTTCGCCGCGTCGGCAAATCGCGAATCATGTAGCACCTCTCAGCACCTCTCGCCTCCGATTGCAAAGAAACGTAAGAGCCTGAGATTTCCGATTCGACTTTCTTGCCGGCCGGTTGAGTGCACCGAATCCCGGGCTGGCGGAAGCCTCCAGCGGAAAACCTTCACGGGAGTTCTGATTCCGGGCAGATATATTTTCTGATTGTTTCTTTGCCCCTACCTGGCAGGGGAATAGCTTGCCGAGAGTCGTCTACAAAGTGCTAAACTTTGCTAGATTCGTCCGAACGTTGGCAAGCAAAGGATGCTAGCGACCTGGGCTACTAAGTATCTTGCTATCTATGAGATAGTGTTGCTCTGAGGTGACTACGACGCCAGTGGGCTGCAAATTGCTAGTAGATGCTTGCGATCGCAATCCTTTAATCTGTCCCCCACATTAGGAGTGAGAACGAAAGGCTGGGTACCAGTACGAGAAAAGATCTTCACGTACTCTGCTACCAACATCACACGGAGATGCTTCTAAGACTCCTTAGCGAGCCCGCAGAGGGGATGCTGTACGCCTGCCGGGAGCCTGGTTGCCTAATCCGATACGACGTCTCGCATGGATACTTCCTAGACGCAAAAGACGCAGGAACCGTTGAACTGGAAATAATTCCTCGCGTCAGCTGTTCCAATGATGCGCAACGCATGTACCTAGCTGAGGTTATGCCCGAAAGAAGAAGCTTCCGCCTGTGGAAATGCCCGGAATGTAACCAGAGCTGTATCAATAATGAAGACACTTTGGGCGAACTAGGAAAAAAGATGGGAGCCTGAGTTCTGGGTATTGCGTCCTTGGCTGGTTTTAAGAGCCCTGGCATTTTGCGGTTAGTAAGGTTTTGCCCACGGCTCCACCCTTCCGGACAGTTCCAGACCGACAGCAAACCTTTTCTCGGACACGCGGAGGCAGTAGACGATCCGCGCTTGTGAGCGCACGCCCTCCTTTGGCGAGCTAACCAGCACTTGTTGACCCGGCTGCAACTTCCGCTCCATGAAAGCACGTGCGCCGTGGGCACTCACGTTTTCCGTCAACATCCGTTCGTTAAGCTTTGGTTCATCTTGCAGACAGACTTCTACGCTCACTGTCCTCGCGATCCGCTTCTCGGATCGGCCATTCGACATAGTCCTCCTGATGCCAGAGAGCTTGCGGGCCCTAGGCAGCATGTTCACTGTTAGGGTCGTCTCGCTTTCAGATGGGCACCTTTGTGAGCTTACGTAGCGTGATCTGATTTGCCTCAGTCTGTCTAAGAGAGACGTATCCTTTCGCACCTTCGGATTGAAGAATTTAGTCCCGGCGCCGCAGCACTTCCTCCCTGTCGCATCTCAGTACTTGACTACCATTGTCCAGCTTAGCGGACAAGCGAAGGAAAACTGCAATTTCCCAGCGGGTGATCTCCTTAGTACGCTCTAGTACCCTGCTTATTTACTGTTGCCAGCGCCGCGCGCCTTTGCGGAGGAGGTTATTTCTGCGGCGCGGGTGCCAGCCGTTTTCGCCGCCAGAATTGGGACTGGCTGCGATAAGCTCGACCGCGTCGCCGCCCTTTCTTTCCAGAACACCAGGCGGCCCAGGCGCCCGTCCCAGTCAATGCACAGCATGTCGCCTGCATTCACCTGCTGGGTGGCCAACAGGTTGGCCAATGGGAAAACCACATGGCGCTCGATAGCGCGCTTCACATGGCGAGCACCGTAGCGCTGGTCTGTGCCTTCGCACAGGAGAAACTCCCGCCCCGCATCAGTAACACGAAACAGGAACTGTCCATTCGCTGTCTCTAGGACCCGCTGTTGTACTTGCCCTAACTCAATCTGCAGCACTTCCGCGAGTTCCTCGCGATTCAAGGAACGAAACACCACGATTTTGTCGAGGCGGTTCATGAATTCGGGCGAAAACTTCCTCCGCGCCGCTTCTACCGCGGTGCGCTCCACTTTCGTGTCAAGATTCGTCATTGGCTTATCCTCGGGCTGGATGAAACCCATCCCGCCGCGTATCAATTCCGTGATTTCGGTGCTTCCAAGGTTCGAGGTCATGAAAATCACCGTCTGCGAGAGGTCTACACGACGGTTGTCGCCAAGCGTTAAGGTCGCCCTGTCCAGCATGCCCAAGAGGAGTTGCCAGAGAGCGTCGCTGGCCTTTTCAATTTCGTCGAAGAGCAGGAAGCTGAGTTTCAGTTTGTCGGTATGGCAGGCCGCCAATGCTTCTTGGGTGATCAGCGGATGCGTTTCGCGGTGGCCCAGGTAGCCCGGAGGCGACCCGATCAGCTTCGAGATTTCATGAGAATGCTGAAATTCACCGCAGTCAATCTTGATTACCGCGCGCGAGTCCCCGAACAATATCTCCGCGGCGGCTTCTACGGTGCGAGTCTTTCCGGACCCTGTAGGCCCCAGGAATAAAAGGCTCCCTACAGGGCGATCCCGAGAGTTCAAGCCAGCACAGAAGACCTGGTACAGATCAACCATCGCTTGCAGGGCTTCCTCTTGCCTGACGATCTTCGCACGCAGAGTCTCACCAAATTCCACCGCCTCCGGACTGCGTAGAGTCGAATCGAGAATCAACGGTTGTGTGCACATGTCACCCTCCTAACAAACGCTCTGCTGGGGACTAGCGCGGTGAACGAGCCCTGATCAGCTTTCACTTGGACATCGTGGAGAGCTTGCTTGCGCGGAGCATGCCGAACTCCTGCGACGGAGCAGCGCGGGTGCCCTTCAAGGCGAGCCTGGCGTACTTGCTCCGCGTTCTTTGGCCGGTGAATCTTGCTTTGTTCAAACCGTCGCCACATGTTCTTGAACCAACTTGGGTCGGACAGAGCAGCGAAAAAGATGCGGCCAAACGTGCGGGCCTTGCGGTCTAGATCGCGGGCCGTTGATCCTTTTTTCGTGGCCCTTGTCGCCCAACGCTAAACTATCTCTGGGAAGAGGGCCATGCAATCCGGCCAAGGCAGGAATCGAGCAGAGGAAAACATCGGGGAGCCGTAGCGCTTAAGACCCGCATTTTCGCGCAGGTCAAGTCCTGATGATGCACTTGGTGACCAGAGGATTTCTTGGCGTGTCAACCACGTTTTGCCGGAATACCGTCCGAATCTGATCAGTGAGATCTTGTGTCTCTCTTGGCGCGCCAGGCCAGCGCGGAGGATCAGAGGCACTTTACGACGGCGCCAGCAAGCACCTTCGATTTTTCGATGCGCACGGATTCTTCTCCTACGCTGATGCGGACGAAGTTGTCTCCTTGCAGAACATAGAGCGCGCCCGTGATCGGAGTTCCCACCCAGTACGCCTCCTCACCGAGCCCCTCAATCCGTCGCGGTTTGCGCGCTTCTTCATCTTCAGGCTCGGGGTTCTGCGCCTTCTTGCCCGCGCGGGCCTGTATAGATACTGCAAGGCGGCGGAGCTCGAGCCGGTGCGGATGACGGCGGAGGAAATAGCCGTCGCGGATGACGAACTGACGACCTACCTGCTTTGCGAGGGGTGCGAACCGCGGCTCAATCGGGACGGCGAAAATTGGCTACTGCCGAAGCTCGCTACCATCGAAAAGAAGTTTCCGTTCTACGACATCGTGACGGCAGTGGCGCCGGACACGTCGGAGGATGGCGTGGCGGCGAATGCCTGCGCCCGCAACCCGGAGATCGGCTTCCGGAAGCTCACGAACTTCGCGGTGGGGGTCTTTGGAAAGCGTCCGTCCATTCGTGGAAAAAAGGTAAGAGCGCGCCGATGATTCAGCTTGGGAAGTACGGGGAGGAGTTTCGGCGTAAAGGTGATGAAGAAGGAACAAATGGTTTGTCGCGGTTTGTCGCAACGTGCTGACTTTGCTCTGCTTTGCGCCCACTCCGGCAAGTTTTGATGAAAGTACTCAAGCGACTTCTAAGCAGGGGGTCGCGAGTTCGAGTCTCGCCGGGCGCGCCATTATCTTCGATTTAATTGAATCTGAATGAATTAGAAAAATTGGCGGTCACCCCAGATCCATTGCGAAAAAAGCAGACGGTCAGGATCTCTGAAAACGCAAGGACAGGTCGTTTTGTCGGTTTTCTCGAGCATTTCGTAACGTTCTGTCGCGTATTTCACTGCGTAAGTGCGAACTGTCACGAAAGTGTAACGCCCATTCTTGCTTTTTGTTTTGCAAAACCCGGCAACGAGCGTGACCGACAGGTTCTTCATTCCGCTGATCCCCAATTGCGACCCGGGAAGAACAGACGTCCGATAAGCCGCTTGCGGAGAGTTGATCGGTTCGGTCAACACTAGCGCGTTTGTCGGTACTGATCCGACGAAGTCCCCGCAACTTCCGAGTGACCCGTCATCCGACCGGAATTGCGGATTCGACGTTGCCGAGTCTCTGGTCAAATGCTGACTTCCGCCGTGCCAATATCGACACTCTCAGACGGGGGCTCCATAACCCCCTGCCTCGCGGAGGTGTTGCGGCTGAGCAAGTTGTAAGCGCGCTGGCCGTAGACGTTATCGATGGCCTTCATAGCACAGCGAGTGGGCGATTCTTTGCTTGGGTCATCGGCGGTGCGCTGTCGGCGGCGCTCGATGCGGACTGGCTGACCGCTGCGTGGGATCAGAATGCCTATAACTATGTTACCGGACCTGCCGCGGCGCTGGTTGAGGAATGTGAACCACAAACAGCCTGTGGTCACTAAGGACGGATTGGATCGGCTTCGGATTCTGCCGAAATCCCCGCTTGTCGAGGCAGTCCGATTCGAGTCTCAGGACAGGCCAGAATCATGACCCAACGCAAGTGGATAGACTGCAACAGGCGACGCTCAGGCAACTACTTGCGCGATTGCGACTTCCGCCGATTCGCGGGCACACCCCTTCGGCTCCTCGTTACGGGCTTCGTGGTGTTGGCTGCCTCAAACAAATGCCGAATGCCGTGTTCCAACAGTTCGACAGCCCTCTCCAAAGCGCCGAGTTGTCCAACCCGCACTATTGCGACGGACAAGTGCAACTCAAATGACGGGGGGCGCAACACTTCAACTGTGCCTATGAATTCTTTCCTGGCAATAAAGCGAGCCGGCAGCAGCCCGACTCCATATCCTGACTGAATGAGTGCTAGATGCAAATGTACGTTGTGGTGGATTTCGGCTGCAATCGTGGGGGTGACGCCGGCACGCTCCATCTGATCGATGAGGCTTGCCCGAAGCAAGCACCCGGGCGGATTGAGCACCCAAGGTGCTCTGCCCAAACTTTCCCAATCACCGCCCACGTTGCCTGCGGCGCCTTGAACGATCTCCATATGGTCGCTAGCGATGATATTCGTCAGAAGAGGTGAAGGCGCGGTTTTACCTTCGGGCAAAAACACGACAGCAACGTCGAGTTCACCGGCGAGCAGCCGGTTAAATAATTCACCGGTAAGTGCGCTCAACAGCCGCAACCGGACCTTGGGGTATTTTTCAGTCAGCGCGCGAATAGGTTTGATAAGCGTCCCCTCGGCCAAGGCATGCGCGAGCCCGATGCGCAAGAGGCCATGAGGTTCGGCGTCGCGCGACGCAACAGATTTCAGCGCCTCCGTCCGCTGCAACAGATCTCGCGCTTGTTCAAGCACCCTGGACCCCAGCGAGTTCAGGCGCGGCGGCTTTACCGAGCGGTCGAGCAACTCGGCACCCAACGCAGCCTCCAGCCTTTGCAGTTGCCGGGTTATAGCGGAGGGTGTCCGGTATAGACGATCGGCTGCACCGGCGATGGACCCGGCCTGGGCAAACTCTACGAGGGCGCGTAAATCATCGAGCAAGGGAGCCTCCTCCAACGAATAGCAGAATCGTGCGTAAACGGCAACATCATTGTGATGATAATGAACTTGTGGAATTATGGGTTCTTCGTTACAAAGAGCCAGAAGAGCCCTTCGATTTGTTTTTGAAGAACCGGGTGTGGCGCGTTTGGAAGGGCATGGAAGCATCGCCAAGAACACATGAATCTGTGGGCCGGCGGAGGCGCCCCGCCCGGCGGTGCTGAAAACGGCTAGCCGGTTCGTTGGCGCAGGGGAGTAAAAAAACGCCGCGTTGAGACATGCATTCGTCGTTACGAACAGCACGATTCGTTTTAAGTGACGTAGAGGAGTTCCACATGAAGAAGATTCTGATTCAGTACGGAGTGTGCGCGCTTGCGGTCGCTCTGGTGGTGCCGTTGGCGCAGGCGCAGGGGCAGCCGGCAGGAATGCAGGCCGCCTTCGGAAAAGATGCCGGAACGCTTTCCGACAAATTCACCGGACTCGCGCGCGTTAT
>Ga0210406_10000606_pt1 | contig 48371 bp, 38 predicted proteins | sample IncBWC30MmetaG_FD_155454 | JGI IMG/M metagenome (GOLD analysis project Ga0210406, IMG submission 155454) | Forest soil microbial communities from Barre Woods Harvard Forest LTER site, Petersham, Massachusetts, United States - Inc-BW-C-30-M | ecosystem: Environmental > Terrestrial > Soil >...
CTCCTTGCGCTGGATTGACCCATGTCTATTTATGCCATTCGGAGGGAAATCTTCAGCCCAATCACGCGGGAGAGTCTACAAGATTACTCCCCTTGCTGTCTGGCTCGACCGGACCCCTGACTCGCACGACTCGCACTTCTAATTGCACCCGAGGGGCGCTGTCGAATAGACGAGAACGTCGTTGCGCATCTCGATATTGGACTGGTCCACTGAACCGTTCTGGAAACTCGGGCTGAGGGTGGCCATGTTGCCACCCTGCGACGGTACGGGATACATTGGATCGTAGACGAACGAATCTGTGCCGGGCTTCTCGGGCATGGACGTCGTCAATCGACCGTTCCCGGCTAGGCTGTTTGCGCTCCCGTCGCTATCGATGTAAAAGGCAATGTACTGGACCTCCTTCGGTGGCCATCGGTCATAGGGGCGCCACTGGTTCGCGCCCATCATGTAGGCACGCACCTTCGGTTGATTTGTCACGCCATTCTCGTCGCCCTTGAGGAAGTGGTCGAACCACTGTTGTACCAGCCGGACATAATCAAATCGTGCATCTCCCATGTCACGCTGCCCGACGATCGTGTGCTCCGACTCCACATAGCCTTGCTGGCAGTGTGTCGTTGGCGCGATCACCATGAACATGTTATTGCGAGCGGTCTCGTTCGCGGCGTTTTTCGACTCGTACTCAAAGAGAGCGATGTTCGGGCCAATTGAGAGGTCATACCACGAGTTGATCATCAGCATCGGCGCGCCGAAAAGATCGCCTTCGCCCGCAAAGTCTACGTTCTTCCACTTGGGATCGTTCGGCAGACGATTCACGAAATCATCCAGGTCGCTCGGTGGGGCCCCCATCTTGTCCATGATCTGGTTGATCGGCAACGTCCAGATGAGCGTATCGATGTTTGATGCCGGGACCGTCTCTGGCTCAAGGTTCCAAAAGCGACCGAGACGGATTAGGGCCTCACGCGACAAGTTAGGCGGGAACAACGGACGATATGTATAGCCAGCCTTGTAGTACCACGAAAACCACCAATTCTGAAATGCTCCACCGCGGTAGAAATTGCCCATCTCGTTGTATGGGCCGACACGGCCAATGCCGGCACCGGAGGCCATTGGTACTGTGGCTGCGAGCCCCGGCGGTTGCGCTCCATTCAGCTTGTGCTGCTCTTCCGCAGTCGACGAGCACCCCAGTGTGCCGACCTTGCCGTTCGACCATTGCTGCTTGGTAATCCAGTCGACCGTGTCATACCCGTCCTTACCCGAGCCGACGAGGTACGTATAGGTTCCTTCAGAAAAGTACCGGCCACGAACATTCTCGAATATAGCTGCATACCCGTTCTCAAGAAAGCTCTGGAGATACTGGGCGAATCGACCGACCTCTCCGGGCTCGATCAAGTAAGGTGAGCGGAACAATACTGTCGGTAGATTCTGTCGCGGGAAATTCTTCGGGAACAGGATCAACGCGGACAGCCGTACCCCGTCGCGCATTGGAATCCTTATTTTTTCTTCGCGGTCGGCATGTTGGGTGATATACGCGAGGGCGGAGGCGGTGTTGAACGGCTTGTAATCCTGGGCTCGCAGCCGGATTTCGAGCACATTTAGTATCGCAATCAGTGTGACCAGCAGGACTAGCCACGACAATCCTATTGCTTGAATTTGAGACTGCATCCGCATGGGTTCCAAAGCCTGGGATCTCATTGGTTATCTCGCGGCCGACCGGCAATGCACATCTGGCCAGCGCATGCCGAGCTCAAAAAATGATTCTTACCTAAGAACGGCGTGCACGTGAGTTGTTGAATTTCTCGCCTCGAGCGATGAACCTGGTGCGTCATCTCGATTGCAACCGCATAACTTCAGCAGGTGCATACCCGTGCTCGAGGAATGAGCGTTCGAACCAGCAGAGATAGCCGTAGGAGGCGAGTGCCATCAGATCCACGTCGCCATCTTGGTTCCAGTCGACAGCCGTCACCCAGGCATCGTAGGGCAGAAAGGCGCCGTCTCCTTCAGTTAAGCGCCATTCCGGCCGGCCAGGGATCCGTGTTAGCGCGACACCCGGTCGCCAACCGGGTGGTGCGAGGCGGAGCGATTGCGGAGGCAAGAACCGCGAACCGCTGCGGTTGCCGCTGTTCAGGACCACGTACGCGCGGTTGCTGCCCACGATGACATCCGGCCATCCATCCCCGTTCCAGTCAGCTACCGTCGGCACCATCGCGGTGCCGACATTGCCGAGGTCGGCGATTATCTCCGCGTTTGCAAATGTAGGATTCGCGCCGCCAGTAAGATTCCGGTAATAGCGAACCTTTCCGTAGGTATCCCCGACGATGAGATCGACTTTACCATCCCGGTCGAAATCGCCCGCAGCTACTGTTGTGCGCGCCCCTTGTAGGGCGTCGAAGTCCCACTTGTGGCCAGGTCGCAGTCCCACTTTGATGGGCTTGCCGTTCTCAGTCCGAAGCAACACTCCTTTATCATCGAAGTGCGGGTTGGCTCGCGAGCCTAAATCGCGATGAAAGTAAACATTGCCTTCGTGATCTCCATAAAGGATGTCAGGTCGTCCATCGCCATCCAAATCCACAACGTAGGTAAACGACCACTGATCTCCGACGGGGGATTTGTGGAAAATTCTCTCGTCGGGCGCGAGGATGCTCTGATCAGCACCAAAAAACTCTGGATTTCCTTTGTTAAGGTTGCGCTGTACGGTGAACCCGTGCACCAGATCAACCAGTCCGTGGCCGTTCCAATCCATCAATTGCGTGTCCGATCCGTAGAGGGGAGCACTTTGCCACTTTCCCGATAACGGTGGTGCATACTCCCACAGGGGCACGCTTTTCGACCCAATGTTGTAGTAGATGGAAAGGTACCGGTCATGCGCGACCACGAGATCGAGCAACCCGTCACCATTGAGGTCGATAGCGCGAGGTGCAGCAAGCGAACCGGTAGGGAACTTGCCCTTCACCGGAAACTTCTGTTTTGAGAATTTCGGTTTGGTCTTAGTGCCCACGTTCTTGAAGTAATACAGGAAGTTCTCGCTTACCGAATCACCGCCTCGAGGCGTCATCGGCATGTCGCCGGTAATAATGTCGATCAGGCCGTCGCCATCAACATCAGCCGCCGTAGGTGCGGCAGCCCACCCCACGTCAAGAGGCTGTCCATCTGCCTCCAATGGTCCATCATAGTGAAGAATTGGCGTGTGGTCCTTACTCCATCCCTTATTTTCAAAAAAGTAAATGCGGCCGGTCACGTACCCACCGGCTAAGATGTCAACTCTGCCGTCGCCGTTCAGGTCTGCCGCGGCAAGGACCGGGTGATAGTCGTTCTTGTAAATACCTGGGGCCTCAGGTACTGGGTCGTGCGGCAGCTGGAAGGGTTTTCCATCGTCGGTATAAATGAGACCTTTGTAGACCAACTTTGGTTCGGCATTCGTGCCGATGTTCTTGTACCAAACGGCGCGGTTCCATTCTGCGCCACATACTAAGTCCTGCACTCCATCGCCATCCCAATCAATAACCAAAGGTGTGGCACTGAAGCCCACGTCCAAGGGCTTCCCGTCTTCGGTGAACAACAACTTCGCATACGGAAAACTAGGGTGTTGCTTCGTGCCACGATTGGGAAACCAGATGATTCCGCCACGCTCACCGCCGACCAGAATATCGGGCAGGCCGTCACCATTCCAGTCTGCAACGTCAATGCGACTCAGCTGTTGCGTGTAGGTGTCGGCGGTTACTTCCTCGACGCGTTCGGTGCCGTCGCCCAGGAAGCCGGTGCGAGGTAGAGCGTCGGGATGCTTACCAGGCTCGAGCAAATTGAAATAGATGGCGTAGTAGGAAGGGCTATTCCCGCGCTGAATGTGCGTCCACGCAAGATTTCCCCGCTGCCATTCGCCCAGTGTTTCGTACAAGTAACCCCAGTTGCGTTCGGAAGTATACTTCAGCTCGCCAGTGTTACCGTCGATGTCGCCAACCACCTCGGGAAAGTCCTCAGGAATGGAGTCGTCGTACCAGCGGTAAGGCAACTCCCAGTCCGCGTGGGCATACGCCCATTTGCCGTACGAAACCGGTTCACCCGTAGCAAAGTTGTACCGTTCAACCTCCACAGAACCAACGTCGATTCTGCCCTTTATTCCCGTGCTCTTCTCCACGTCCGTAGCGCTGATATGGGTGCGCGTAGGCATTTCGTCGGACTGGCGTCCGTGAAGATCCAATGGATCGACACGCACGAGGATTCGGTACTTTCCCCTGCCCACCCAATGCGGAGTGTTCGACCTATCACAGCTTACCGCCAACAGACTGGTCACCACAAAGAGCAAAGTGACCTTTCGCAACGTATTAGCAGCGCGTCTTTTGTTAAGCGATTTTTCACCCATCATAATCTTTGCCGCACGTCAACGACTTTGTGTTTACAGGGTTGCGGTAAACGAGAATCAACTGAACGTGTGATTTGAATTTCTTCGCATTTCGCCATGTTGTGACTCGGCAAGAGTTTTGCTGAATCTGCCGATGTTTCGCGTTGATCCCTTGTCCGGTTCCGGAAAGAAATAGAGCACTTAACGCAAGCGAGTAGTTCTTGTCGTGGCAGAAGAAGATCTGCTTACGCACCTGTCGACAGTCGATCTTGTACACCAATATTGACTAATTGTCAAAATAGATTTAAATATCTTGTATTCATGTATTTACAACATTTATTCAATCTGTATTCTGCTGACAGTCTACAAGACATCGCATCGTGTTGCGCGGTCAGAATCGCGCTTAAGACAGGCCTTCATTTACGCGTGCAAAACAAAAGAGAAATTGTCGATGCAGCAATTACCATGGCCAAGTCGACTTCAATTACCCGTCGAAGCTTTCTAGCCGCGACCGGACTGACTAGCCTTCGTTCGGCTCTAGCAATTGGGAAAGGACCGAGGGGTTCGTAAATTGTCGCCAGCTTAGGCGTACATCCGGATACGCCATCTATCGATTGGGCTGTGCCCTCTCTTCCTTATCGGATCCTCGTGGACGTTCCGCCTGACGAAATTGGCGCGCGAAAGGCGGGGCGCGTGCCAGCATCTCTGGAACTTGACTTCACTTCCGCCGAGTTTTCTAGTTTGCGTCTGCCCGGCCCGGTCGATCTCGATGGTATTCAGATTCTTCGGTACGACTCAACTACTGGCAAGGTGCTGCCAGCGTCACTCTGGCCATTCGCTCGTTCTCCCGGAGAGCTGGCCTTCCGTTTTCTCGATAAGTCGCTCGCGCCTGCCGGCAAAGATAGACTGTCGACAGTCGTCAATGAAGTACTTTGCTACATTAATCTATATGCTTGTTTTTATTGACACTTTGTGATTTAAATATGTATTCTGTAGACGGTATTTGTTGTACAATTCCTGCATTGGAAACAAGCATGCGTCAGTCTATCCAGTGGTCCGCCGCGCGAGCGCTCGTATCAGCTCTCCCCCTATTTGCCGCGACGCACGCAGTCTCGCAAACCAAGTCAGTCGAGGCGCCACGCATCGTTTCAACTTTCACAGCGGAGCCCGGCGCGCACTACCCGTTTCGACAAAACATGTATCGCGCACTGCAATTGCCGGACGGAAGAATCATTGCGCTCTCGATTGCTCGCCACGATGGAGAGCAAACAATGCAAGGCCGCTATTCGAATGACGATGGTCACACATGGTCTGAGCCTCACGACCTATTCCAATGGCCTAAGGAGGCTGGCGGGTTCGGGTTGTTCAACGCGATCGTGGACCGTGACGGAGAGATTCACATCTGGTCCCTTTGTGACTCAAACTCGGGCACGCTGTTTCCTAAGGCCGAGGAAGGTACCCCGACGCGCCCCGGAGAGATTTTGGACATCTGGCATGTGCGTTCCCGCGATGGTCGCACCAAGTGGACCACTCCGAAGGCCATTTGGTTAGGGCATGGAGATGATTTGCTGTCCGGTATTCAATTGCGCAGCGGACGTCTGCTTTTGCCTTTTGCCTACGCAACCCCACGCTCGTGGGAGAACCGTGGTGGGGGATTCTACGACTTTACTTTCATCGGTAACTATAGCGTGAAGGTTGTGTACTCGGACGACGACGGTGAAACCTGGAAGACATCGAATGAAGAACTCGTGGTGGAGACGCCCGATTTATCTACGTATGGCGCTAATGAGCCGGTCGTCTTGCAATTGAACGATGGACGCGTTTGGATGCTAATCCGGACGCAGCGCGGACGCTTTTATGAATCCTTTTCAGACGACGGTTCAATGTGGAGCACCCCAACTCCTAGCAAGCTGATTTCCTCCGATGCTCCTGCCGGATTGTTGCGGTTGAAAGACGGCAGCATCCTTTTGTTCTCGAATGCCTGTTTGCGTTACCCCTACGGATACGGTGGGCGTTACGTATTGCATGTTGCCATTTCCAAGGACGACGGCAAAACCTGGCGTGGCTATCGCGAAGTGGCCCGTGACCCAGTCCGCAACGAACCTGAATCATTGCGCGGTGATTACGGTGTCGGCTATACATTCCCCACTCTGACCAACGATGGGAAAGTGCTTTTCTCCAACTGGGTTGAAGAAGGAAATGTGCGTAGCTTCCGCTTGTTCGATCCGGCATGGATCTACGAGACGCAACAATCAAGCGACTTTTCGAAGGGCATAGACGATTGGTCGGTGTTCGGCAGCAAAGGCGTAGCGCTCGAGACCGATCCCGAGAATTCCGGCAAGCAGGTGCTTTCTATTCATAAAGCAGATACAGATTGGCCGGCAGGAGCAGTTTGGAATTTTCCGGTTGGCGCTAAAGGCCGGATCAAGATGAGGATTCGCCTTCAGCCCAACTTCCAAGGAGCCTTGCTCGGACTCACGGACCATTTTTCGATCCCGTGGGATTTAGACGATCAATTCTACAACGCATTCAATCTTCGCATTGCGCCGGGTGGTGCGATCCTTCCCAACTTCCAACTTGCTGCCGGCCACTGGTACAACGTGACCCTCGATTGGGACACCTATGCACTCAAATGCAGCGTATTGGTCGACGGAAAATTGGTGGGGGCGATCGAGGAGAATCGCCGGTCCAGCGGCATTAACTATTTTCGGCTGCGGTCTATAGCGGATGAGCCGGATGGTGGGCTTCAGATTAGTTCCGTGAGCGCCGACGTTTCCGCAAGTTGGAAGCAAAATGTGGGTGAGGCCATCGCTTCAAAAGCGGCTGTTGCAGTTAAGAGATAGCTGCTCATTTTAATCGCGACGTTGGCGAGCAATGAGATTCAAAATGGATCATCGCGCCAGACCAACCGGTTCTAAGCTCTTCTTTGGCAAATTCGAAAACCGATTGTTAATGGTGCTGGTTTGCGCATGCGTGGCTGTGCACGGGGCTGATTCGCCCAAATCATCCAATCCTCCGGAGCCGCCACAGACTGTTTCGAGCTTCACGGCTGTGGCCGGTGCACACTATCCGTTTCGCCAAAACATGTATCGCGCCATGCAGTTGCCGAATGGCAAGATCATTGCGCTTTCCATCGCGCGCGATAAAAGACAACAAACAATGCAGGCTCGGTACTCCGGCGATAACGGCCACACCTGGTCGGCGCCTGAGGACCTGTTTCAATGGCCGAAAGAAGCGGGTGGTTTTGGACTCATTGAAACGCTCATCGATAAAGACGCTGAGATTCACATCTTTAGCCTCTGTGATGGCAACGGTGGAGGCTTGTATCCAAACCAGGAAGAGGGAACTCCAATCCGTGCCGGCAACGTTATGGACGTATGGGATGTCCGTTCGCTCGACGGTCGCGCGCGCTGGACTACGCCTAAGCGGATATGGACGGGTCGGGCGGGAGACCTTCTCTCTGCGATCCAGTTGAGAAATGGGCGCCTGTTGCTGCCGCTCAATATTTCTCACGGGCGCTCGTGGGACAATCGCGGCGGGGGATTTCTGGATTTCACGTACGTGGGCGATTGGGGAGTGATCACTCTCTACTCGGACGATGATGGTGACACTTGGCAGACGTCGAATCAGGAACTCGTCGTCGAGACCCCCGATCTCTACACCTACGGAGCCAACGAACCAGTAGTTTTGCAATTGAGAGATGGTCGCGTGTGGATGTTGATGCGAACTCAACGCGGCCGGTTTTACCAATCCTTCTCTGAGGATGGCGCGCGCTGGACCTCACCAAAGCCAAGCACATTGATAGCCTCAGATGCACCCGCCGGACTTCTTCGTCTGCAAGATGGCAGCATATTGCTGTTCTCCAATGCATGCCTGCGTTATGCCTACGGGTACGGGGCACGCTACGTGCTACATGTAGCTATTTCGCGGGATGAAGGCAAAACTTGGCGCGGCTTTCGCGAGGTGGCTCGGGATCCGGAGCGGAACCACACGATCAAGTTGGACGGAGACTATGGTCTCGCTTACACCTTTCCCACGTTAACTACCGACGGCCACGTCCTTTTCTCCAACTGGGTCGAAGAAGGGGCGATACGGAATTTTCGACTGATGGACCCATCCTGGATTTACGAAACCCGACAGAACACAGACTTTTCCAAAGGGATCGACGATTGGTCAGTGTTCGGGAGCAAAGGTGTGGAGTTACAAGCTGATCCGGTTAATACGGCGGCGAAAGTTCTTCGGATTCGCAAGGCCGAATTGGATTGGCCGGCAGGGGCTGTGTGGAACTTTCCTATCGGTTCCAAGGGCCAACTCCAGCTAAAGATCAGGCTTCGGCCAGGATTTGGAGGCGCGAATCTTGGACTCACGGATCATTTCTCTGTCCCATGGGATGTGGAAGACCAGTTCTTCGATGTCTTCAATATTGCGCTTCCCGCGAGCGGACAGGTTTTACCAAATGTCAAATTAGAGCCGGGACGTTGGTATGAACTGACCTTCGCTTGGGATACAGAAGCCCGGCGTTGTCGAATCTCAGTCGATGGCAAGTTCGCCGGACTTGTACAGGATGATCGTTGGGCGGAAGGTATTAACTATTTGCGCCTCCGCTCACTGTCTGTAAAGCCGGACGCGGGCCTTGAGATTGGTTCTGTCAGGGCAGATGTTTCCGCCAGTTGGCGGGCGGTCGACACCGCCGATTCATCCTCTACATCGCTAAAAGGCGCGGTCACTGGTAATTGAAAATGCATCTCTGGCGAACCAACGCGATGGCCCATTTGAAGCGAGCCACAGGTTTGCTTGCGACGGCGAGCATCGTTGGACTCGACTTTTCTGCCGCCGATGACGCAAGGAAAATGCCGGAGCCTCCCCAAATCGTCGCGAACTTTGTTTCTCATGAAAATGTGCGCAGTCATTTCTTCAACAATATGTATCGCCCCATCCTGCTGCCAGACGGACGGCTCATGGCCGTCTCTCCGGTTGGCCGCTTGGAACGCGCTAGAATGCAGGCACGTTACTCGACAGATGATGGCCGCACCTGGTCAGACCCCGAAGATTTGTTCGATTGGCCGAAGGAAGCCAGCAAATTTTATACCATCGAGGTGCTGCTAGACCGCGGCGGCGAACTCAATATCGCGATGGTCTGCGATGAGGCGATGTGGTACAACCGCTCCACGAACCACCGCACAAGGTGGGGAGCCCCTAAGACCATTTTTCGAGGTGCTCCCGGCAATCCGCTGTCATTCATCCAACTCAAGAGTGGACGCCTCATCTTGCCGTTTGATTTCTTCCCGGGCCGCAATTGGGAAAATCGTGGCGGAGGGTTTGCGGATTTCACCTTCCTCGGCCAATCCAGCATCACTACTGTTTATTCAGATGACAACGGCGAGACCTGGCAGCGATCTCCCGTCGATGTAACTGTCGAAACTCCAGATTTGAGCACTTGGGGAGCTAGCGAGCCGGCCGTCCTCGAATTAAAGAACGGCCAAGTCTGGATGCTGATCCGCACGCAACGAGGGCGTTTTTACGAGGCTTTTTCTGACGATGGCGTCCACTGGGGACCATCGAAACCGACCACTCTGGTTTCGTCTGATTCGCCTGCGACCCTCATTCGGCTTAAGGATGGCAGCATCCTGATGTTCTCCAATGCATGCATGCGTTATCCCTATGCGTACGGGGCACGGAACGTATTGCATGTTGCGATTTCGAAAGATGAAGGCCGTTCCTGGCGCGGGTATCGTGAAGTCGCCCGCGACCCCTTACGTGGCGAGCCACCTCTGGCCGAGGGAGATTATGGCTTGTCCTATACGTTTCCAACGCTGACGCCGGACGGCAAAGTTCTATTCACTAATTGGGTGCAAAGCGGTCGGGATCGTAGTTTCAGGCTGCTCGATCCGGGTTGGATTTACGAAACCCGTCAGTCAACGGATTTTTCAAAGGGTATCGAAGATTGGTCAAGTTTTGCTACTAAGGGCGTGCAACTCCAGCTCGATCCTGGGGAGACTGACGCTCAAGTCTTGTCAGTGCGCAAGGCCGATAAGGATTGGCCCTCCGGTGCGGTGTGGAATTTTCCCATCGGAGCAAGAGGGAAACTAGAAATTCAACTCATGTTGCAAACCGGATTCAACGGCTCCAACCTGGGTCTCACCGATCATTTTTCCGTTCCGTGGGACCAAGAGGCCGAGTTCTACAATGTTTTTAACTTGCCCATACCGGGGAATGGCAGAATTTTCCCAAGCTTCAGAGTGGCAACAGGTCGCTGGTACCAACTTACGTTGGACTGGAATACAGAGAGCCGAAAATGCCGTGTTCTGATCGATGGAAAGTTCGCTGGAACTGTGGAGGACAATCGCCGCGCCATCGGTCTCAATTATCTCCGCCTGCGTTCGGTGTCCCCCCAGCCGGATTCGGGCTTGTTGCTCCGCAATGTCAGTGTGGACGTTTCCGCGAGCTGGCCCGACGCCAAAGAATCGGCAAACACCAGGCCGCCAATACAGCGCTCACAGAAGAAAACAGCTTCAGCAAAGATTTTGACGTTATCAGATGTCAGGTGATTCAGCGTGAAGGAGAAGTCCGTTCATGATCCAGTCATACCAGCGATTGAAATTAGACTTTGACCGGGATGGATATGTTTTCATTCGAGGTTTCTTATCTACGGACGAACTGACTGCTTTTAAAAGCGGATTGGATCGTTACATTAGCGAGCGTGTGCCGCAAATTCCGCGGACCGACGTTTACTACGAAGACCGGAACAAGCCGGAGACATTGAAGCAGATGGCGAGAATCAAAGAACACGATCCTTACTTTGCTGCGCTGATTTATCGCCCGAAATGGAGCGGTTTGGCGGAAGCGCTGTTGGCCGATGATGTTGTGCCTCAGGAGCTGGAATGGTTCAACAAACCGCCGCGAATCGGCAAATTCACTCCGCCGCACCAGGACGGCTACTACTTCATGCTCGATCCTAACGAGGCAGTGACAATGTGGTTGGCGCTTGATCCGGTTGATGAGGGCAATGGCTGCGTGCGGTACATCCCCGGTTCGCATCGTAAAGGATTACGTCCTCACGGTCGCACCGAAGTGCTTGGCTTCTCCCAGGGAATCACCGATTACGCAGACGCTGACCGCGCCGCTGAAGTTCCGATGGTCGCTGGACCTGGAGACTTGCTCGTACACCACGCGGTCACGGTACATCGAGCGGACGGCAATCCTAGCGAACGCAATCGCCGTTCGATTGGCCTTATCTACTATGCATCTCGCGCCAAGCAGGACAAGAAGCGTCTTGCCGAATATCAAAAGGGCTTAAATGCCGAACTTCAGGAGACACAAAAGATTTAGGCGTATACAACGATGAGCAAACAATCCCATAACAGCCGACGGGAGTTTTTGCAGAAGGCGCTTCTGATTGGGACTGCGTCCCGCCTTGGATCGATATCCTCCGGGCTCGTGGGGTTTGCGTCCGCGCTTGAGGCGACAGAGCGCAAGCAGACCAAAGGCAGTGTTGAATGGGTAATCGACAGTCATTTTCGGGCGCCAGTCGTGGTCGATCCCCGTGCCGCGAAGCGAATACAGACGCCAGTCAGTCTACAAATTGATTTCGCCGATATATTTAAATCTCAAGGAATTTCCGGACATCTCGATCGGAATTCCATCCGTATTACGGGATACGATCCCGCGTCCGGACGCGCACTCCCCTACTTGGCAAATCGATCTGGGTACGAAGTACCCTACCAACTCGGTCGTGAGTTTTTCTATCGTGATGCAGGTCCGGTCTGGTGGCGCATACAGAGCGAGCGCGACACTCACTTTCACATCTACTTCGACATCCTTGAGAATGGCATCGCACGCGGACCCGCAACCATTGCTCTGATCGGTTGCGGGGACAACTTCCGCTACAACAACGGCCAGACTGGGCCGATCGATACAGCGATGTCGGCCAGTGTGCGTTATCTAGATTGGGATGGTGACGGAAAGAAAGATTTGCTAGTGGGAAGCAGTGAGTTACCAGAATTCGGGATGGAGCGTGATCACGGCTATCTCTATTTTTTTAAAAATATCGGCACGGTGCAGAAGCCTCTCTTTGCTCCGGGATACGAGATTAAGGATTCGGCCGGCGAATACATTCGCAGTTCAACCGGTCCCTATATGTATTTCGAAAGTATCGACTGGAACCATTCTGGGAATACCGATCTCCTCATCGGTGAGGGCCCTGATCTTTATCTGGCGGAGAACACTGGCAAACGAGGCTTTAATGGCCTACCTGTCCTGAGGCCGTTGCGAAAAGCAATCACTTTGCACCACGGGAATGACCTTACCAATGATTATTCCTACCGCTTTTTCCGGATTGTCGACTGGGACGGCGATGGCGGCCGCGACATCCTCTACAGTTGTTACGCACAGAAGGTAATGGATCCGGGATCGAAGTGCGACAACACCAGTGAGGTTTGTTTCTACGAAGAGGTGTTGCAGTTTTTTGAGCTTCACGAAGAAGTCAATCGTGATGCAAATGGTCATCCCGTCTATGCTACGCCCAAGGTTGTAAAAACGGCGCGTGACCTCCCCTTGGCAAACTTTGGTTATGGTGGCGCCGATTACGCTGATTGGGACGGAGACGGTAAGTTTGATCTTATCAGCGGCGACATGCAGAACGATCCCCCGGGAGCCTCACGCGTGTTGCTCTATCAAAATAGTGGTACGCGCGCGAAACCAGAATTCCTGATCGATACACCCATTGTTTCGCGTGCGGAGGGCACCGACATCGATCCCAACCCGTTGGTCGTTGATTGGGACGGCGACGGCGATAACGATCTCATGCTTGGAGGGTTCGAGGGTTGGGTGCAGGTTTGCGAGAACATCAATCCTGATCCAAAGGGCGTGCCACAACTTGCGCCTTCGAAGTTCGTTGAGCAAATTCATCCACTCATCACCGAAGGCGAGCAATCTAGAACTGCGGTCGTCGATTGGAACGGCGACGGACGCCTTGATCTGATTCGTGGCGGGGGCGACGGTTGGGTTACATACTACGAGAATGTAGGGACGAACATCGATCCAGTTTTCAAAGCTGGCGTTCGGCTCAAGGCAGGCGGCGAATATATTCGTCTCATCAACGGCTGGAGAGGGAGTCCGCAAGGCTTTTCCGAGCCCAATTCAGGCTACACAGCACCTGTGGTTGTCGATCTCGATGGAGATGGTGATCTCGATCTAATTGTCGGTGATATGCGCGCCTATCAAACCTATTTCGAAAATGTCGGTACGCGAACGCATCCTGAACTGGTACCAGGACGGATCATTGAATTGAACGGAGAACCGCACACCTTCGGCTTTCGGGATCAGCTTGCCGTTGGTGACATTGACGGCGACGGACAAATAGAAATCGTTGCGACAGCATTCCACGATCGTCACATCTATTCCTACAAAGTGATCGAGAGACAGGATGATCCGAAGGTATTGAAGGTGCGGCGCGCCGATCCGTTGTTGCTGGATTCAGGCGAGGTTCTGCTCCCTCCACATTCGGGAGGGAACAACAACGGCGATTACATGATGAAGCTCGTGGATTGGGACGACGACGGCGATTTGGACTTGTTCGTCGAATCGGTTTATTGGGTTTGGTACTACGAAAACGTTGGTACACGCACCGTGCCGCGATTTAAATTTCACGGTAAGGTGCAGCATGCGGGCAAGGACCTGCTGGTCAGCGGCCACGCCGGATCCATCGACGCAGTCGATTGGAATGGGGACGGTCGTAAGGATCTGATCATCTCGGGAGAATCCGGCTGGCTCTACTATTTTGAGCGCTCTTTTCTGGAAGACAATCTTCCCAGAGCGACCGCTGGAAAGTGTGAAAACAGACCGTAAGAGAGTTGTGGCCGCGGTAGAGGTGCCGAGATCGTGTTGAGTCGACTATTCGGGGCGAACTTAAAAGTGCTTTCTTCGCGGCTGTGTCAGTATTTCCTGCTAATGGTCTCTTTGCAGAGAATTGTTTTTCCGATCGCAGCCCCTTTCGACCTGCCCGGCCCGCAATTTGAAGTAAGAGTGACGCGCGCCGGCAAGACGTTGCCTATTTCGGAAGTTTCAACCCTTCAATCGGGAGACCGGGTTTGGATTCATCCTGTACTTCCTGCCGATGCGTCCGTCCACTACCTACTAGTGATAGCGTTCCTGCGCGGAGTCACAAATCCACCGCCTGAAGAATGGTTCATTAAGGCTGAGACCTGGACCAGAAAAATGCGGGAAGAGGGAATCGTTGTCACTATTCCTGCGGGAGCGCAACAGGTACTACTTTTTCTGGCACCGCAAACACGCGGTGATTTCTCTACTTTGCGTTCCACTGTTCGTGGAAAGCCTGGCGTCTTCGTGCGGGCGGCCCAAGATCTTCGTCATGCGAGTCTCGATCGCTCAAGGCTCGATACCTACTTGATTGCAGTACACGAGATTTCTGATTCGAATCCACAGACTCTGCAAGAACAATCTGCCTTGCTGGCGAGAAGTCTTAACATTCGTCTGGAGCAACAATGTTTCGACAAGCCGACGGCTCAACAGGGGCCCTGCCTTGTGCAAAATACCGACGAGCTGATTTTGAACGATGGCAGCGGGGCTTCAGCCATAAGCAGTCTGACTTCAGGAGCTGGTGCTGACATGATCGGACAGTTGAGCATTTCGCGGGCTGCCGGTGGTGGGATTTACAGCGCCTACGTCGGAGCAGCGGTCGACTTGGCGCGCCTACTCGAAAATCTACACACCGCGAATTATCAATACATCCCGGCGTTGGGTGTGCCCAAGAAAGACGACCTGAATCTTAAGCTTAACAACGCACCTTCGTTTCACAAACCGATGTCTGTGCTCGTGATCGGGTTGCCGAACGTCGAACCCGCGTCACCTCCGGTTCCACGCGCCATCCGCCCTTTGGAGGTTGCATGTATTCAACACCTCCCATTGGTGCTTCCGGTGGAAGGAGCGCCGCTGATTTTATCGACAGATATTGCTCATGACATGTGGCTTCACGTGAAGACCGAATCCGGTCCCGCAATCGATTTGCCGGCCACGGTGGACCCATCTCGTGGCGGCTTTGTCATCGACACGAGTAAATGGAACGGAGCCTTAGTCGAAGGAAAGACTAGCGGAACGATTCATGGTCTTTGGGGCTTTCAGTCTTTTGAAGGGCCAACATTTTTGCTTAGTAGTGCGCAGCCAAGAAAGTGGGCCGTCCCTTCTGCCGAACAGACCACACTCGTCGTTGGTCGCGAGGACATTCTCCACCTGCAATCCGACGATACATCGTGTATAGACAAAGTACTTCTCAAGGATCAGCAAGGCGGAGAAATCCCTACCTCGTGGAAAGTGGTCAAACCGGGCGAGCTAGAACTTCATGTTTCGTTAAAAAACCAAGTCGAAGGTCCAGTGACCCTCGCGCTGAAACAGTATGGCCAGCTACACCCGGACGAACTCCATTTGCACACCTACGCGGAAGCAGGGCGTGTGGACACGCTTGTTTTGAACGAGGGGGATCAGGAAGCAGTACTGATCGGAACTCGTTTGGACCAGGTTGCGGGCCTGGATTTGCAGGCCGTGCACCTTACGCCAGCTGGTTTGTCGCGGGCGATCGACAGGGACGACCTCAAGCTATATGGACCGAAGGAAATGGCCCAACTATTTCATGCTGGAAACAAAGCAACGGCCCGAGTCCGCTGGAAGGATGGCCGTTCTCGTGATCTGGTGGTGACGGTGGAACTGCCGCGCCCTAAGATCGATCTGATTGCAAAGACCATCGATCTCGGGCCAAGCGCTCTGGCAATTCGCCTGGGAAGCCAGGAGGAACTTCCATTGGACGGCAAACTCTCTTTTGTAGTGAGGAGTGAAAGTCCAGAACTATTCCCGCAAAACGAAAAAATTGAGATTGCCACTGAAGATGGCGCGTTCAGTGCACTTCTTGGTCTCGAGGATAACGCGCTTACTTTGGAAGACTCGCGAAGTGTACTGGTCGAGTTCGAGCCGCTTAAGACCTTTGGGCACTCCGCCTTTGGTGCGTTGCACTTCCGACCGGTACAAGTTGATGGTAAGAAGGGCGATTGGCAGCCGCTGGCGGTTCTGGTGCGTGTGCCATTCCTTGCAGAACTTCATTGTCTTAAGAGTGCTGAGAAAGAGTGCGTCCTCAACGGATCGAATCTGTTTCTCATCGAGTCCGTTGCCTCTGACCCGGAGTTTAACGATCGAGTGGATGTCCCTGTAGGGTTCATGAACTCGCTGCTGAACGTCCCGCGTCCACTGGGAGAGTTTCTGTACGTCAAACTGCGCGATGATCCCTCGATCGTCAGCATCGCTAACCCGCCTGGAGTTCCCCCAAGCGCAAGATCTTCGTCTGGTGCGCCGCGGAAACCGGAGGCTTCAGAGAACTGATTGGGACCTACACGGAGACATAGCGGCATGAGCAATTGCGAGGCTTGTTTAGCAGGTGGGTGTTTGGAAGTCAACCCGAATTGTAAGATCCACCTTGAGCTAGTTTATTACGCCCGTGCCTCCGGTTCTTTTCGAGCAATCGTCTTAGGTATCTCTTTGACCTCAACCTCTGTCAGTATGAAATCGCAATTAGGCATTCTGATCGCCGTAATTTGTGTCGCCTGGAGTGCCCTTCGGCCCAGACAGTTCCCCAGTCCGCCGCGGGACAAACAATTTCAGGAATCGTTCTCGATCCTTCCGGAGCCGTGAAGGTCGACTACGCCGTTGCCATTAGAAGCGGCCAGATGTAAGCCGCCGATCGACAGAGACGCGAAAACCGAAATCGTAGGTCGGAGGTACAAAGCCATTGCGACCCCGATTCAGCAAACTCTCAGTTACATTCCTCTTCGCCCTGCTCAGTTGTTTGCTGGCGGGCTCGCAACTTCATTTCCAGACAACCTCCATCAAGCCGACATCGGTGCGGAGGAATCCGAAAGACGGCTCGAAGTACGTTTGGATACCGCCCGGGACATTCCAAATGGGTTGCTCGCCCGGCGACAACGAATGTCGGAACGAGGAGAAACCCTCACATCAGGTGACGATAAGTAAAGGCTTTTGGATAGGCCGGACTAAGGAGACGGTTGCAGCATACAAACGCTTTGTGAAAGAAACCGGCAAAACCATGCCGCCGGAGCCGAATTTGCTAGGAAGGCCACTGAACAGTAAATGGAACAACGACGCGATGCCCATAGTTGACGTCAACTGGAAAGAGGCGTGCGATTTCTGCTCGTGGGCAGGAGGCCGGTTGCCCACGGAGGCGGAGTGGGAATACGCAGCCAGAGGAGGGAATCCTAATGCCCGGTATGGATCGCTGGATGAAATTGCATGGTACGCGGACAACAGCGGGCAACACCGGCTCGACAGCATGCGGATATGGAATAAAGAACAGAAGGATGACGCACAGCAACTCAAGGACAACGCCAACAGAGTGCATGAAGGGGGCCGAAAGCAGCCGAATGGCTTCGGCCTTTATGACACTCTGGGGGACACCTGGGAATGGATGGCTGACTGGTACGACGACAAGTATTACCAGCGCAGTCCGACGGCGGACCCCCCAGGGCCTTCGATCGGCCGGTATCGAGTTCTTCGTGGGGGGTCCTGGGTCAGCTTTCCCTTTGTAATTCGAGTTTCCAGTCGCCACAAGGACCCTCCGGATGGCTGGGGCAGCAGCATTGGGTTTCGATGTGTCAGGGAAGCGGGTAATCCATGATCTCTTTTCCGTCGTTCTTTCTTGAGTCGGGATTGGGCGCGAGGCCCCCGGCCGAAATTTGTTGGAGTTGATTACTTACCGGAAGATGGTTATGCCAAATAATTCTTTATTCAGAAGATGAAACACCGACCAATCTTTTCGTTCGGTGCACGGAGGTCTTAGATGATTGCCCGAAGACGTGAGGGATTAGGCGTCGCGATAGTGCCGCTCGTGACTTGGATCTTTGCTCTGTTTTTGAATCCGGCCCGAGGGGTGGCGCAACGCATCTTCGAACCGGTTGTGGTGATACCCAAGAGAGTGATCGTCGGCAACATGCCGGATGGAACGCTCGTGATGCTCACGAGTCAGAAGGGAGAGAATGGGAACGATCTCTTTGCCAAGTATTCGGACGACGGCCTTACTTGGGGTGAGCCCACCATATTGCGAAAGGGCTTCGAGAATTCCGGGGCTATCCTTTTTACTCGGGACGGTGAAATGTATTCCTTCTATGATCTTGCGCGAAGGGAGAAAAGTGGCGGGAATCGAGGCCTCTTTATCGATGTCTGGTTCACGCGATCCGCGAACGGAAGAACGACGTGGACGGAGCCCCAGTGTATTTTCCGGGGTTGGATGGGAGGTCCGCTGCATCCCATTGAGCTCAAAAGCGGTCGCATCCTGCTCCCGTTTGAGTCCTGGGTTTTCGAGCGCAACTGGCAAAATCCTGGCACGGGTTTCCGCGCCTTTTCCTATTCCGGCCATTTCATTAGCTCCGCCGTCTACTCCGATGATGGCGGAACAACCTGGATACGGACTAATGACATTGAGGCCCCGGTGCCCGACACGGGAACTATCGGCGCCAATGAGCCCGCAGCCATCGAGCTGAAAGACGGCCGAATCTGGTTATTGACGCGCACGCAAATGGGCCGGTTCTATGAATCATTTTCCTATGACCAGGGGGCGCACTGGTCCGTTGCGCGCCCATCACGCTTTATTTCGTCAGATTCGCCTCACGCTTTTGTGCGGCTCAAAGATGGCCGAATCGTGATCGTATGGAACGAGAGTCTCCGTTTCCCTTATGCCTATGGCGGAAGGCAGGTGCTCCATGCAGCAATCTCAGAAGACGAAGGGGCCACGTGGCGCGGCTACCGTGAGATCTACCGCGATCCGCACCGGGGTGATACGAGGACGAAGGACGTGGACTACGGGACGGGCTACCCATACGTGATGACGACAAAGAGCGGCAAGATCTTCGTCACGAACGGCGCTTACGACGCGGATGCAACTCTGCTTTTCGATCCCCAATGGTTGTACGAAACCCATCAGGCCGACGACTTCTCGCAGGGAGTGGACCGGTGGTCGATTTATGGAGTGAAGGGCGTAGAGCTGATGCCGCATCCGGAAAAAGCAAGCGCGAAAGTGCTGAGCATTCGCCGCGCGGACCGGGAATGGCCGTCGGCAGCCGTATGGAACTTCCCCGCCGGAAGGAAAGGCGCCGTGAAAATCCAGCTCCAACTACTGCCCGGGTCTCGCGGTGCGGAAATCTCCGTCGCCGACCACTATTCGACGCCCTTTGACTTGGAAGCGGAACTGTATGGTCTCTACCACCTTCGCATCGGCCCGAACGGTTGGATCGGAGACAACATGCAGCTCACGCCGGCGCGCTGGTACACCGTTACGATCAAATGGGACGCCGCCCAAAACGAGGCGGTAGCCTTCGTAAATGGTCGTCAGGCCGCGGTCCTTCCGCAACAGCATCCAACCGACAGCGGCCCCAATTACCTTCGCTTTCGGGCTATTTCCACGGACACCAGCGATGCCGGATTCCTGGTGGAGTCGGTGGAAGCGGACGTCTTGGGAAAATGACGAGACCGTTGCTTCTCAGTGGGCAGTAGGATTTTTCGGGCTGCTTGCATCAATATGAACGAACCCAAAGGAGACGGGCTCATGGAAAGCGCTCGGTTGCGTCAGTCGGAACTATGCCAGCCGGTGGTTGTTCCATCGGGCAAAAAATGTCTGGCGGCCGCAACGACCCTCTGCCAGATTGCAGCGCTTGTTCTTTTCTCCGGCATCCCGTGGAGAGCAGGTCAGGGGCAGGCGGAAAAAACCATGGCTCCCGGTTTGGAGACGAAGCAGAACCAGCAGGTAGTCCGCCTGCCCGGCGACACGCTCGTAAGTTTCTACCTCCAAAGTGGAGAGGAAGGCCAGGTTGTCGTTGCGAAATCATCGAAAGACAACGGGGGCACATGGAGCGGGCTGCAAACCGCACTCCGACTGCCCAAGGAAACCGCGGCGTTCAAAGGCTTATATTCACTCGTTGGAAATGACGGAAAAGTGCATTTGTTCTTCTTCAATGACTCGGGCATCTGGTACTCCAGGCCGGGCGTCAGCGAAGCCGAGTGGCAAGTTCCGAGAGCAATCTTCAAAGGCTATGTGGGCGTCTTAAGGTCAGCGCTTCAGTTGCGCAGCGGCAGGCTTGTATTGCCATTCTACTATGGGGTCAAGCGCGATTGGTGGGATGGCAGCGAAAAAGGGTTCGACCGATTCACTTATATGGGGAATTACGTTACTTCGACCCTCTATTCTGATGATGGCGGATTGACCTGGCAACAGTCTCCGGAAATCATCAAGATTCCCACGCCGAGCCTCAACCAAAACGGCGCGGTAGATCCGGTCATATTGGAGATGAAGGACGGCCGCATTTGGATGTTGATTGCCAATCAGCGCGGATGGCTTTACGAGGCCTTCTCCAAGGACGGCGTCGCGTGGTCGGAGAACCGCCCCTCGCATTTCATCTCCGCGGAAGCGCCGGCATGTCTGACGCGACTCAAAGATGGACGCATTGTGCTGATTTGGAACAGCTGCCTACGTTTCCCCTATCTTCACGGGGGAATGTATGTCCTCCATGCCGCCATTTCGGAGGATGATGGGAAGACCTGGCGAGGTTATCGCGAGATTTATCGCGACCCGTATCGAGACGAACCGGAAGCGCGCGGGGCAGGCTACGGTACTGGATACCCAACGGCCGTGGGAACAGCCGATGGGAGAATCTTGGTTAGAACCGGACAGGGCAAATCGGAAACCACCTTGCTGCTCGACCCGTCCTGGTTGTACGAAACCCGCCAGAGGGAAGATTTCTCACACGGCTTAGAGGACTGGTCGGTGTTCGGGAGCAAAGGAGTGGAGCTGATTCCCAATCTAGGTAAGCTAGGCGCGAAGGCTTTGAGCATCCGCAAGGCTGAAACGGAGTGGCCCGCGGCCGCGGTCTGGAACTTTCCCGCCGGCAAAAAGGGCGTAGTGCGTGTCCGACTGCGGTTGAAAAAGGGTTTTCGGGGCGCCGACCTTTGCCTGACCGACCATTTCTCCGTCCCCTTCGATCCGGAAGCAGAACTCAACTCCCTTTATGAGCTCAGCATCCCTTCGGACGGCAAGTTGGGGCCTTCGGTAAGACTGGAGCAGGACCGCTCGCATAACATTTCGTTTCAGTGGGACTTTGCTCAGCGGAAATGCACGGTGTGGGTGGATGGTCGCCAGGCGCTGGTCCTGCCGCAATTGAAGCTGACAGATAGCGGTGCGAATTATCTTCGCCTGCGTGCTACCGCTGAACAGCCTGGGGATGCGGGCTTCCTCGTGGAATCCTTGGAAGCGGACGTTTCTGCCAGGTGACAGGGTATTTCACGGGAGGGTGATTGTGGGGAGGATCAAGATAGATCAGAATTTGCGTCTCCGCCGGTTGGCTGTTCAGTGAGGTGTGACACCACATGGAATCCGTTCTCCGCGGGAAGCAAGACCGCAGCATGTTTTCTGAAAACCGGAAACATCTCGCGCTGGTCCTCCGGGCACAGGTGAAAAAATGTCATGCGAGAATTCCGCCGTGTGAAAGTTGCAAGGTGTTTTGTAATCAGAGAGTTACAGGGAATGCTCGGGAGCGCTCAGGAATGCTCAGGAGCATATTTTTCAAAAACTTACGAACACAGGCCAGAAAGCTGGACCCATAAATGGACCCACGTCAAACCGGGTTGGCACCCAGTTTTGTTTCGACTCGATTTGCGTTTTGGCGGTGGCAGTCTTGTCAACTGTTGCGGACTGGTCTCTTCTGCGCGTTGGCAACTGGACCCAGTTCAACTGCCCAAGTCAGCACAATGAAAGAGTGAGGCGCTCTGCGGATTCTTACCTCGAAGAACTGAAAGCCGAAGCCGCGCGCGTGCGCGGGGCGAGCCCTTGGAAATTTCGAATCGTGATCTGCAACACCTTCAACGGCGAAGCAACCATTGTCGGTGAAGCGGACAAGCTGGAAGCCGCAACGAAGCGTCGCCGCGGCCTCCGGCAGAGACCATGAATATCCACCGCAATAATCGCCAGAATTTCACCATGAATCGCTGCAACCCATCATGGAAGACCTCGACCACCAGATCAAGCTGCCGTGAACTAAGATGCTCCGGTCAGCCCTCAGTCCTGACACGGAGGTTCGCTCACGTGAAATGGATCATTCGCGTTGTTCTTCTGTTCCTACTCACTTGGGGCTGTCTCGCCGCGGACAAACCCGCTGGTAAAGACGAAAAGCAGAAACCGGATCCAATCAATCGCCGAACTCCGCCAGGAGATAGAGAAGATCCTCAAAGACACCCACACGAATGGGGTGTCGATCGCGATCGTTCACAAAAACGGTCCCGAATGGGTCACCGGCCTTGGCATGGCCTACCTGGCCGGCAATCGCGCTGCGACTGCCGATACGATCTTCCGCATCGGTTCTACCTCGAAGGCCTTCGTCTCGCTGTCGATCCTGATGCTAGTCGACCAGGCAAGCTGTCTCTCGACGATCCCTCCCTTCACACACTGGCGCCGGAAGTGTGGTTCGACAATCCATGGGAATCGAGCGAACAAGTCCGGGTGGTGAACTTGCTCGCGCACACCACGGGCTGGGACGACTTGCACTTTCGCGAGTATCCAAAACAGGCTCCCGACTGCATGAGCCTGTGCGAGGGCCTCAAGTGGAACGCGGACGCTTTGTACCCCTCGACGGACCATCAGGTCGGACACGTCATCTAAACTTAGGGGTTGCGCAAAAATAATTTCACATAGTTGATGGAGTCAAGGTGTAGTTCCACGCAGGTAATGTGATGTGGTTGGTAAGCATGAGTTGCCGCATTTGCTGGTCGGAGATCTTTTCGCCTTTTTCGTATTTCTTGTGGAGCATACGGGCACTCACATCGAGTCCGGTGGAGGTGGTGGTGGTGCGAATGTACTTGAGGACGGTCTCATAGCTGTCCAGCGGGCGACCCGCCCAATTGTTGCTGATCTGGGAAAACAAGCGATGTTCGATGGGATTCCATTTCGAGCTCCCCGGAGGATAGTGACAGACCGTGACTTGCAGGCGGTAGGGGTTCACCAGTCGCTGTTGTAAGTGGTATTTCCAGCCGCGCGCCCGAGCACTGTTGCCCCCGCCCGAGTCCGCCAGGATTAACAGTTCCTTGGCCTCTGGGTATCGCTTCTGTCCGTGACTCTTCCACCATAGAGCAATGGCATCGACCGCAAATGCCGGCGTTTCGCGACTGGTGCCCACCACCACGAAACCTCGATTCTTCCCCGGATCATAAATACCATAGGGAATGGCCCGGCCCTTGGCATCGCTGGGAAAGTCATGATCGTTGACCAGCTGGGGTTGCTGTTCCCAGCAGGCCCCAGGGTTCTTGAATTGGCCGACCCACTCTTTCTTCTTGGCATCTACGCTGATGATGGGGTTGGCCTTCGCCGTGAATCGTTGGCGCCGGCCATGGATATAGGAAAACTGGCGGTTGCGCACCCGGCGCGGCGGCGGGTTCTTGTTGCCCGATTCCAGCCGCTTGTGATTCACCCGCAAGCTGAATCCCAGCTGTTTCAACAAGCGACGCACGGTACTGGCGCTGACCCGGATCTTCAGGCGACGCAGTTGGCGAGCAATTTTCCGAATGGCGCGGCGGGACCATTTCAGATCCCGCATGGGATCGCCACCGGTTTCGTGCCGCAGCAGACGGGCAATCGCGTCCATCACTTCCGGCGTTTTTTTTCCGCTGGCTTGCGCCCACCCCCGGCTTGGCGAATTCGCTGCCGTTCCAGTTCTCCCCCCAACAACTCCCGCCGTCCGCGGGCCACGGTGTGCACATCCAGTCCCAGAAACTCGCCGATCTTGCGGTCGCCCCCATAGCCTACTTTGTGCGCCTCAACCCCGCATACAGACGCCGCTGCCGCTCATCCAGCAAGCTGTAGAACAAAATGATCCCCGCTTTCAGTTCCGGCAACAGCTTGCCCCCCAGAGCGGGCTCCTCGATCTCCCGAACTGCCGGACGGGATTCTCGCCGCAACCGTTGCTCCCGCTGCCGTCCTGCCTCCCGCGAAAAGTAGACGTACACCCCTTCCACTACATGCCGGTCCACCCCTTTGTGCTGATAAAGCTGGAGCAAGGGTTGTTTGACTTCCACATTCAATACGGCCTGCACCTCGCTGGCCGTGAGCCCCGCCGGGGCTTGTTCCACGAAGCGCTGCACGGTGGCCAACAAAGTTCCGTCCCGGGAAAACCAGACGCCGCGACAGGACCAAAGTCCAGGTTCATCGAACTGAGGGATCTCCGCCAAGGTATAGTACTTGCCGCGGTGGGAATAACTGGTGCGATAGCCCAGCTTCTTCAGTTTGCGAAACACGGTCATGGTGGAGGTGGTTTCCAGCATTTGTTTCAATTCTTCCAAGGTGGCAATCTGTTTGCGTTGCAAGAAGGAGCGAAGGACTTCTGAGGCGAAGACCATGTGGTATAGTTCCTCCTGATAATAAAATTCAAGGCTTAACTATACCACAGCTAACGTTGTGATCTTCGTGCGAATGGGGCGTCCAATAACATTTCTGGCGCTGCAGCTATTTATGGAACTATTTGGACTGGGATAGTTTTACCAAAGAATGTTTAGTTATTCTTGCGCAAGACCTTAGAGGATGTTTCGCCTTCCAAAGCCGATCGGCTCAGAACTTCCGGAATTAACGGCTCAGAATTTTCGGAACCCACAAGGTGTGGGTACCACTCACCTTGAATGTATCCATCTACCCTTCGAGCCTCCTTAATGTAGGCGTAATCATAATGGTACTTGAGGTTCGAGCCAAACGGTTATCCTCGCAAATAGGCTTTAGGATGTCCTCATTTTTCATTCGCTTCTCCATTCCTACGTTTCCCGCTGCGAACGTGTCACGGCGAACGAAAAGAGTAGCTAGGGATGATTGCTGTCGAGACTTTTTCTCGATGAGCAGCCCAATAACCTTTGCAAATTCGGACAATGCTTTTGAAGTGGTTCCGACGAAGCAAAATAACACCCAAATCTCCACGTACATGACTCGCGGAGCTCATCCAAAGCATCGACAGCCAGACGAACGTCGTGGTAGCAACGGGATCTCATGAATGCTCGGAACCTCTGCGTTTTCAGCTCGGATGGAGTTTTCGGTAACCACACGAGTAAGAACCTTGTTAGCCGACCAAAGTTCGGCGCGAAGTGATAAGCTAAGGCTCTTATGCTCCGACTGCTCCTTTTGATTGTCACGGTCGCGGTCTCTTCTCCCGAACTGCGATCACAAGAAGCGCCGGCATCTGCGGCTCGCAAGCCGGGGTACCCCGTACAGTATAGCGCGCGGCTGAAACTTTCCTCGGCGTCGGAGATCGACCAGCGCCTAGATACTCCCTTTCCGGAGGGGACCGCGCCTGCCGGAGTGAACAATTGCACGCAGCTACTCGCCAAATGTGGCGTTGCGTCGAAAGGGAGTTGTGCCGGCCAATCTCCCTCTACGTCGGACAGAGACCTCCAGGCCCAGAAGTGGACCTTTGCGGACTGCCTCGTTCTGGGGGAACTGCAGCGAGCCACTCCCGCGACTTCGTCCCATGTGGCGGAGTTGAAGTGGAACGAACATGTCCTGCCGCTTCTTCCGCCGCAGCTTGCCATCAATATCTCAGACGAGTGGACCCGCAAAGCTAACGAGGCCGCAGCACGCGGCGAGAGTTGGCCTGATCTTGACAAGAGCGCAACCGCCGGCACGGACGGACCCGATCAGATCGTAGTGCAAGGGGACGGGTTCGTTGAGCGGGTGATTCTTTGGGGCCGCGGTGACTTTAACGGCGATGGCACGGAGGACTTGCTAGTTCAGACGCTCGACAGCTTAACGGGAGGAACTTACCGCAATACTCGGCTCTTCATTCTTACGCGAAAAAGCCGCAACGGCAAACTCTCGGTCGTCCGGGCACTGCTGTGATCAGTTGCCCGCCTTAGCTGGAGGTGGTGCGGCTTTCGCGGCCGCAGCCGCCGCTGCAGCATCGGCCGCTACTTTGTCGAACTGCGCCTTGGTCCAGTCGTTACGGTCATCGGGGGGACCGTTACGATGGCATTCTTTCGCTGCCGTGGCCCAATCCTTTGCTTTGACCGCCTTGCAGAAAGAGGGAAACTTGGCGTTGAGCCCATCCATTCCGAGATTATAAGCCATATCGAATAGTGCGGCGCAGGCCTCTGCCGGGTAGGAATTGAAATCGGGAAAGCTAGCAACGAGGCCAACGGTGAAGTGAAATATTTCAGCATTCACCGTCGAGTCGATGACACTTTGCGGAAGGTCGAGCTTGGTAAACTGCTTGTAGTAGCCAGACGCTTTTGCCCCGGATTGCTTCGTCACGTTATCGAAGTCCGCCTTGATTTCATCAGCCGTCGCGGGCCCGGGAAGCACCGGCGGTTTCGCGGTCGGGTCCGGTCGCCGGACAAACGCAAGCTTCTGCGCCGCCGCCGCATTGGGCAACATCTCGCCGACTCCCACGGTAACGTTCGGAGGTGTGGCGGTGTCGAGATACATGTAACCTACATTGCCCTCGAAAACCTTTAACTTCGGCAGGTACGTTGTCAGATCAAGCATATGTCCGACCTCCGGATAGCGAAGAGCTCAATCCCGCGTTCGCGCCATTGAAGAGACAGCGTCTTCGGCGCGGAGCGTACCCGCGTCTGAGCCTATTGTTTTGCAGATCCGCCCAAGGTAGCCGGTCGATTTCTATCAAACGACACCTCTTCCTAACAGGTCTGTTGTGGGGCAATTGCTGCCTCGATCTTTCCCATCGCCTAATGCTTGATTCACTAGCCGCGCGGACGAAGCGCCACCTGCGCCTACTAGCCACACTCTACGGAACCTCAATTGAATGTGTAAGAAACACCGATAAGCGGTACCGGTTTATTACGAAGCCCATTATGATCCAGCCTAAGGAGGACGTTGCCGCTGATGATCATATTCTTAACCGGGTTATATTTCAAACCAACTGAGGCCTTAGCCGTATTGAAATTCCCTTTCACTACAGAGACATCGGGAACGTTGTCAGTTACGATTCTTTTCAGCCGGAATTGTCCAACCACATGCTCGCCTAGGAAGTCACCGGCCAATGTGAGCTTTGAATGCAACGCCGCGTCGAAGCCTGCAGAATAGAACAGATTGTCTGGCAGCTTGCCCTTGGTGCCAGCGACCTCCCCTCCAAGAATGGAGTCGCCATTCCACTGGTATCCCACGTTAAGGTGAGGCGAAATGTGGCCTCCTCGTGAAAATGCGACGAAGGGCCTGACTCCAACAGCTCCTGCGCCTAAGAAATTCAGCGCGTCACCTGTTGCAACTCGGAAATCGCCGCCCAACGCTATCTTGTACTTTCCGTGCCTTAGAACTTGCCCTTTAACTCGGAATACTACGTCGCCCAAACCCAGTGCTCCTTGAGATTTGGATTGCGGTCGGAAGTCGTACTGGACCCCGTTAGGAGGAACGCTGTAATCGATTGGACCGTCGCAGATTGTGCAGCTTACTCCAGCGGCTCCCATGTTCACGTTGATAAGGGGAACAGCTACGGAAACGTCCACTCGATTCGCCAATCCATACGTAGCGAAGAATGCATATTGATTAACTGTAAGATTAATGCTATCTATCGTCCCGATCGGAGCGCATTGTCCAGTAATTGTGCATACGTTGAACACTACCGGAATCTGGCCGAGACTAATGCCGTCTATGCTACTGAATGAGAAGTGTTGGAACGTGAAAGCAACGAACAGGGCATGGCGGCCAAGCGTATCTCCCCGATCAGTTAGAACCGGGCCGTACGTTTCCTGACCAGATCTCACAGGGACATTAATACGTGGATCAAGCACATAGATGATGCCGGACGCCGGCGATGCCAGCGGGACCTGAGTCAACTGGCTGGCGAACGCCGCTGTCACTGGCGTGAAGGGATCAGGATTTGCTTCGTCAAACAGTCTAGGCAAGAGACAGTAGAGTTTATCCGGGCGATCCGTGCAAAAACCCGGCGTCCCTGGCACGATCGTCTGACCCTGTGTCGCACAGGTACCGAGAGCAACGACGAATACCAGAATCAGACATAGCGGCTTGATCATCACAGTCCTCAATATTTCTGACAGTCACGTCCTAAGCTTATGTCGCCCACGACAATGGCTCACTCTTCGCTGTCTTCCTGTAGGGTTGAATCATTGAACGACTAGCTGTACTTGACCGATTTCCTGAGTCGCTCCGCTCGGACCCACTCCGTCGATGTGGATTGTGAATGTGCCAGTTGGTGTTTCACCAAGATTCTTGCTTGCTGACTGTCCAAAGGATCCTGTCGTCCCACAACCTGTGAATATGATGCAGACCAGCCCAAGTAGAGCCCCGAGCAACAGAAGTCGGAACCATATTCTGGCCTTTGAGTCCCGCCGCCTTTGGAGGATCACCAGCACCCCGAACGGGAAGATGAATCCGAGACTGGCAACCAACAGAGACCTAGATCGCAGCGAACTAGTCTGGGACGGACCAGTCGTCGTTAAAACCAAGGCGAGACTAGCGCCGTCGTTGCTTGGCTGCACTGTGACAGCTTGGCATCCAACGCCCGTCGGTAAGAACCGTGGGTCGCATGAAATCGTCAACGGACCGGATAAGTACCCCGTGTTGGGAGCCAGGGTGAGATTGTATGTGGCCGGTTGACCGGGTACTACCGTCGCGGTCTGCCCTGTCGTGTTCAGGACGGGTGTAAGGTAAAGCGTGACAGCGCCAGTCCCGCTTATCGAGGGGTCCGCCACAAGGGTTGCAATGACGGTATCCGTCGCTGACACAGTCAGTTTGGCCGGGGCCGTATAGAGGCCAGTCGAGTTGATCGACCCGCACGGCATACCTGTGCAGCCGGTACCCGATACAGACCAAGTCACGGTTCCATTGCTCACATTGGTCACCACGGGGGTGAACTGCTGGGTTCCGCCGGCGTCAAGGGCGGCCGACGGCGGAAACACCGACGCAGTCGCCCCACTGGCAAGACCGGAGCCGCTGAGGGCAACGGATTGTGTGGCGCCAGACACTCCACCAGAATTGTCGGTAAGGGTCAAAGTCGCGGCGTACGATGCCGCCGCTGCCGGCGAAAAGCTTACTTTGATCACGCACGTTCCGTTCGGTGCGATCGACAGGCTTGCGGTACACGTCGTGCCGGAAGCAATTGCAAAATCGGTGCTGCCGCTCCCGCTCAGCGATAACGCCGGGGAACTCAATAACAAGTTCGCGGTTCCCGTGTTTGTCACTGTGACGCTCAAAGCTGCACTGGTCGTACCCACCGTCTGATTCGAAAAGGTAAGACTTGTTGAGTTTAAGGTCGCAGTCGGGACTGGAGGTGTAGTCCCAGTGCCGCTCAGTGCAACGGGCTGCGTCGCGCCCGATGCGCCACCAGAATTGTCGGTAAGAGTCAAAGTCGCGGCGTACGATGCCGCAGCTGCCGGCTTAAAGGTTACGTTGATTACGCAGGTCCCGTTCGGCGCGATCGCCAGACTTGCGGTACAGGTCGTGCCAGAAGCAATTGCAAACTCCGTGCTGCCGCTCCCGCTCAGCGATAACGCCGGGGAACTCAATAACAAGTTCGCGGTTCCCGTGTTTGTCACTGTGACGCTCAAAGCTGCACTGGTCGTACCCACCGTCTGATTCGAAAAGGTAAGACTTGTTGAGTTTAAGGTCGCAGTCGGGACTGGAGGTGTAGTCCCAGTGCCGCTCAGTGCAACGGGCTGCGTCGCGCCCGATGCGCCACCAGAATTGTCGGTAAGAGTTAAAGTCGCGGAGTAAGGTGCTGCGCCTGCAGGCGTAAAGGTTACGTTGACTACGCAGGTCCCGTTCGGCGCGATCGCCAGACTTGCGGTACAGGTCGTGCCGGAAGCAATTGCAAACTCCGTGCTGCCGCTTCCACTAAGCGATAACGCCGGGGCTCCCAATAACAAGTTTGCATTTCCCGTGTTTGTCACCGTGACGCTCAAAGCTGCACTCGTTGTACCCTCTGTCTGAGACGGAAATGCAAGGGCTGTTGGATTCAGGTTCGCTTGTGCCGGACTAAATATGGTCAGTTGAATTATGTTAGATGCCGTACCGGAAGTATCTTGAGAGAAGGCTTGAATATTGGGAGCAGACGGAGGAGTTGAGCTAGGAGCCGTATACAGTCCTGAAGGACTAATGGTGCCAAACGGACTTCCCCCTCCGACTACACCATTCACCTTCCAGATTACTGACACGCCCGCTGGATTTGTGCTCGACGACTGAAATTGGTCTCGAGAGCCCACATTGACAGTCGAGCTTGCGGCCGAAATCGTCACTGTCTCCGGCCCAACGGCAACTGGAACAATGATCGTCCCTTGGCTATTATTTGCATCCGAAGTGATATTTGCATTTGGCGTAAACGTGCCCTGCTGAGAATAGTTGTCCGTGCCAGTGACCGTGAAAATGCTAGGACTGCTTGCGGATCCGCCACCTCCGTTGTTGTTACCACCACCGAACGAATAGCCATAGAAGTTCGCCGCGCTGCCCCCATATGCATTCTGAAAATTTCCGTGAAACGTAAACTGCGCGGTAATTTGCGTTCCAACTTGGTTGGTAATAGCGAACTTGATCTCCGGGGCCTGACTTATGATTAATGCAAGCGGAAAGACCGAGGTCACCGTGTTATCAGATACTAAAGTGCTTGGACTTAACCGATCGATTTCGCCATAAGAACCAGCAAACACGTATTGGGCATCCGCGGTTGCGGCGACACTCGTAACTGGCAGACAGGAAGAAGGACAACCTGAGAAGTAGGCTCCGGGCACAAAAGAGAAAGCGTCTAAGTAATCGACGTCACCGGCGTAGGTCGTCAGACCTGAGGGAGAGCTTGTCGCTGGCTCGGGGCTGTAAAAGGCCGGTCCTGGGGATGGAAAAATAAGATTTCTTCCACCGATACATGGACTAGTTTGGCACTGATCCGGCATATACCAAGAATAGGTTCCATTTTTACCTGTTTGGGAGTCATACCCGGTTCCCGAAAGAAAGACCGTATGCACGGGTGACGCAGCCCAAGAAGGATAGGAAGTTGCAACGGTGAGTGAAAGCGGAGAAATACCCCAATCAAAGTTGCCGCCGGCTCGTAGGAACAAATCTATTGAATTTGTTACTGAATTAGAATTGGCATCTATGATGGTGAGAGTGCCCTGCAAGTTTGAAAGGCACGTCGATGAGCAGGTACCAGTCGAGTTGTAGTATGCCGTCGATCCGATGTAAACGAAGGAATCGTTCGGATCAGTACTCGCAGCGGCAACGAGCGGAACGGCATTCGTGTTTGTAGGTGCAAGCGTTGACGAAGTGAGCGTCGTAACCGGAGGCAACATTATCGGGGTAGATGACGTAGATGTAAAACTGTATACTTGGACGTTATCGCCCGGCGTATCGCATGTTGCCGCAGTTCCCGTGACTGCCGACGCTCCGGCGTTTGCCACATACAAGTAACTGATTCCGCTTCCGGTAGCTGTTTTTGCAGCCAGCCCCGTTGGACGGCAAAGGCCCGAAGATACTTCTTGTATTATTTTGTAGGTAGCCGTATCGACGACTTCCAGAACAAAATCTGATTGGTTGTTACTGCTGTATGCCGGATTCGCAATAAACAACAATTTGCCGTCAGGACTCAATGTCATGGGGATGGAGGTGCTGCCGTTTCCGCCACCCACCGCTGTGTGATAGGGAACGGCTGTAACCACTGAGGGAACCATTTCTAAAGTTATGTCGTAGACCGTGAGAGTGCTGCCATCAGCAGAATAGAGGACTGTTTGTGGATTCGCAGACAACGAGATGCTGCCGCTCACAGTCCCGCTAGTGGCCGTTATCGTTACAGGAGCGACACTACCCTTGAGAGCTGTAGCCTGACCGGCCGAATTTACTGAAATGATTGCCGAATTTGATGACGACCAGGCGACACTGTTAGTAAGGTTTTGCGTCGTTTCATCGCTGTACGTGCCGGTTGCGGTAAGGGCCGCCGAGTTTCCTGTGGGTATAGATGTAACAGTACCCGCCGTTACCGCGATAGATACGAGGGTAGCCTGACCCAAGGCTAACGTGCCGCTGACACCTAGAAGGAAGGCTAAGACAAGGGCCGGCACAATCTTCAGTATACGAAGCATACAAACTCCAGTTACTTCTTCGGCGCTATGCGTTTAGGAAAATGACCGAGCGGTCGGGGGATACCACCCACTGGCAAAGTCTCTAGCCAGCGAGGGTGCGATGTTTTTATCCTAAGAGCGACGCTTTGTCAACAGATCGTTTCATGCGTCGGTTTATGCGTGTCTCGCGATAACAGAAAAATCGTTAGCTTTTAGCGGCGTACATTGCCGTTGAAGGGGATGTTTTCGATCCACCATCTGCCATCCCGCTTGACGACATAAATCTTGTACGTTTCATTCAGTGCCCCTACTCGGCCGTTTGGTCCATCGTATGTGATTCTCTGAGTACACACCACCCGGGCGATGTTGTCGGGCTCTGAAAAGAATTGCAGGTTTTGGAATTCCATCGTTTCGTTTACATCGTAACTTTTCGTTATCATCTTAAAGGTGTCGTTATCAATGCCCGGCCAAACATCGTGTACTTTCTTCTTATCTTTGTGGACATAGCTTTGCGCATACCCATTAAGCAGCGCGGTGATCGATTTCTCGTCGTCTGGAGTCAAGTGAGGTTCGGAAGCAGGCGGTTGGGTTACGACCACCTCCACCTCTATGATTGCGGTTGCACCGGGGTTTTTCGCTACAAGACGATATCCCTGAGAGTCCGCAGGAGTAATCGGCTGAAAACCGATTCGCTCTACCGGTTTGTCGTTGATCCAAACCTGGTCAGCATCTCTGGTCTCCCAACGCAACTCTGCTGTGTCTCCCTTCTTGATGATCTTTGGAGACACCGACAAAGAAACAGTCGGTTGCGGGAACTTTATGGGAGGGGTAGGAGGATTGCGCGAATCGGTAATTACCGCAGGCTTGGGGATCGCCTTGAGCTCTGCGAGTACTGGCAAGCGGGCGCCCGGCTTTACCTCCCGCTGTTGTTGCCAAACCTCGTAACCATCTTTTTTCACCTCGAGGCTATGCAATCCCGGTGCGATCTTTACCGACAACTCGCCTGAGGGCGGAATCGATTCTGGCGGAAGTTGGTCCACATCTATCTGCGCTCCCGGAAGGCTTTGAACCACCAGATACTGCTCAGTGGCAATTTTTATCGGGCCTTTTTCCACCACGAGATTGAAGGACAATTCCACTTGCTGATTTTCCGCAACCCTCGTGTCTAGCAGCTTCGTGCTGAGGTATCCCTGCTTTCGCGCTGTTACCAAATGGTTTCCCGGGACCACAGCGCGCACCACGAACCGATGATCGCCTTCGGTCATGCCGACCAGTTCACCGTCAATCAAAACATCGGCTCCTTCTACATTCGCTTGAACCGCGATCCTTCCACCCGTCGCCACAGGCGGAGTTACAGGCTCTGGTGTTAGCGGTACAGTGAAAGACGCCGGACCATCCCGTCGCACATCAATCTTCTGGGTGAGCGGTAGGAATCCTACGCGCTGCGCCTCCACTGTGTGCGAACCCGTAGAAAGATTTGGCGCGCAGGGATTCGGACACGGTTGACTGTCGACGGCAATGAAAGTCGCTGGGGGAGTCGTCTGAATGTACACCGTCACTGCACGGGATCCGACGAGAATCCATACAAGGCCTGCTCCCGCAATGAGGACCACCACCGCACAGCCGATAAGCAACCATTTGTTTCGCGATCTTGGGGCTTCTCCAAGGGTCGACCCGAACCGTAAGTCAAGTGCGTCGCTTAGGTCGGCGGTGCGGGTCAATTCTGCCTGCGACGGCGGAGCGACTTCCGTCTCCGCCGAGCCCGGCTCCAGAATCCGCGTCGCCAGCGAGTCGTTCGCCGCCTGATAGGGCGCCAGTTCTTTCTTCGCGGTTTCGGACGTTGCAAGTTTCGCAGCTAGAGTCCGTTGCTGTGCTGCTAGCCGCTGCAGACGTTGGATCTCGCTTTCGAGGTTCGGATATCGCGGGTGCAGTTGCCGGAGGAGGCTCAGCTGCTGCACCGCTTCGCTGTACTGTCTTGCGCCCTCCAGCGTTCCGGCACGCTCAATGATCGTTTCGACCTCTTGCTTGCGCTTGCGCGTTGTAGCAAGCCTGCTCTGGATTTCGGCGTTCCCAGGATTTCTGCGAGCAGCCTCTTCCGCCAATCGAACTTGACCATCAGGATCGCTCTGCCTTACTAATTCGCGATCAAGATTCTCGCAAGCTTCCCGCTGCCGGAGTAGGTCCGCTAGGGTCTGGAACTCGGCCAACTCCAAGAAGTGCGCAGGTTGTGCCTCCAGATACTTCTTGGTCTCCTGGGTTCCGTGCTCACGCAAAATGCGCTGGGCTTCCTCCAGAGAGTTTTGAATTCGCTGTCGTAACTGGTCCGACTGGCGGCGTGCTTCCGTCAGCGCAGCCTGCACGCGGGGATCTGGGATGACTTGAACCTGCTTTTCGAGAAACTTGGCAGCCGCTTCCGGCCCCTTCTGGGAAAAAAGCCGTTGGGCGGACTCCGTCACCTGGCCGACGAGTTTCTCCCGAGCGCCCGCTTTACGAGCCGTCACTAACAAGTCCTCGATCTCGCTCGTTCCCGGAAACTGTTCTTGCGCAGCCTCCAGCAATCGAATCCCTTCTTCCAACTCATTTCTCCGAAGCACTTCCCGCGCTCGACCGAGTACACTGCGCTTGTGCTGTTCCGCTTCTTCGAGTGTCAGACGGTTCTTGATAATGGAGCGCAGAGACTCCAGTTGTGATTCTCCCGGAAGCTTCTGTAGCGCTTTCTCCAATACTGAAAGAGCATCGAATGTCCTACCCACTTCCAACAGTCCATTGGCTAGGACGAACTGCTCCCTCGCGTACCTCATTAGTTTGACGCGCCGTTGCTCTGCTTCTGACAGAGCCTTTAGCTTAAGAAGTCCTTGGTCTTGTGGATTTCGCTGCAATGCTTCATTAGCGACCGCAGAAGCTGTCTCATAGTCCTCCTGTGCTACAGCCTCTTCAATCTGCCTTGTCAATCTTTGCAACTCCGCCTTACGCATCTGCTGTTCACGTACGGCGTTCGCGACTCTCAGTAGGGACTGCAGCTCAAATGACGCCGGATCAATCGACTCGGCCGACTTCAGAGTTTCAAAAGCTCGGGTCACATCGCGTGCTTCAATCAGATCACGCGCATGGTCAAGGAGCTTGCGTAACTTTTGCTGACGATCGCGCTCTTCAGCCTGCCTGAGAATGACTAGTTGCAAGGCTTTGGCTGAAGTCTCGTCGGGATCAAGCTCAAGGGCCTCGCTGACGGCTCGCTTCGCCTCGTCCAAGTCCCCTGCCTGCTGAGCAACTTCGGCCTGGCGAAGCGCCGAGTGCAAGCGAACAGCGCGGGATTTGGCTTCTTGGATGGACTCCCTCAGATACAGCAAATCTTTGTTGGACCCGTCGAGACCAATTGCCTGGGCAAGAATGGTGAGTGCGTCGTCGTAGCGATGGTCAAGAAAGGCTTCGTCGGCCTGGGTCCGCAAATGGCGAGATTGTTCCACTCGCCGTTGTTGGTTAACTCGCTCCCGCACTTCGCCCATCATGTGATGAGCTTTAGTGTGATTCTTTTCGATGTTAAGAAGCTGTTTAAGGTAGTCCTCGGCTTTCGTCCATTCCTTCCTTTGCATGGCCGCATCCGCCTGGTGCAGCCATTGGAGCACCTCAGTATGCTTTTGCTGCTCTTGTACAATCTGCAGGTCAAAAGCGAGGTCTCTGCAACTTGAGTACCGATTCTCCCGATTCTTAGCAAGGGCTTTCTCTAGAATTGAATCCAACTCGGGTGGGTAGTTTTGTGCGTAGGAACTAACGGGGCCCGGCGTCTCATGGATTATTCGGTACATGACTGCGGCCTCTCCTGTGGCTTGGAAAGGAAGGGCACCCGTGAGGAGACGGTAAAGAACTACTCCAGTCGAGAAAATGTCGGTCCTGGAATCTAAAGGAGTATTCTGGAATTGCTCCGGCGACATGTAATGAAGGCTGCCAACCACTTCTGTGCGGCTGATTCCGGTGTCTCCGATTCTTGCAATTCCAAAATCGACAATCTTCACATTGTCATCATGCAGCAACATCACATTCGCGGGTTTGATATCGCGATGCATGATACCGTGCTCGTGGGCGTAGTTTAGACCGCTGCAAATGCCTACGCAGATACCTAGCTTATAGGCAAGACTCAGCGGCCGCCCCGAAGAGATGACCGATTCGAGGCTCATTCCCTCGAGGTATTCCATGACCAGGTAAGGGTTTCCTTCCTGGTTGCCGAAGTCATAAATAGTGACAATGTTTTGGTGTTGCAGCCTAGCGGTCGACCGCGCTTCGACGTCGAATCTCTTAAGTAGGGCAGGAGTAGCCCCGATAATCATCTTTATTGCGACAAGGCGATCGAGTTGAGGATCTCGCGCCTTGTACACGATGCCCATTCCGCCTCGGCCAATAACGCTTAGAACCTCGTACTTGCCGATTCTTGTGGGTTGTTCTGGCACAATTCAGACCCCTGCTGCATTCAACGGTGCGCTTGCTCGCAGTAATTATGAAAAGCTTGGATTCGGATTGTATTGTCTCGGCTTTCCTAAGTAAATGGCACTGATCAGCCAGTCGGGATCACGTTCAAAATGCCCCGACGGCCATTCGGCGTCTCGGAAGAGGTCCCTTTCCAATCGCGACGCGTAACGCGGACGTAGATATTCTTGATCGAAGCCTTGCCCATCGCCAAGGCCGCCGCGACGGCGTTACACTGACACTCTATTTCGTTCCACCGTGCCATCCGAGTTCGGATGATCAATTAGGGAGAATGATGCTTGCCTATCTGATAACCGGCACAGGATTGCTGATTTGGATTGTCCTGAGCTGGTTTCTTGCTACTTGGTTTGGCTTGAAGGGATCGGATGTATGGGTCCTTCGGGGTCTGTTGACGGTATTGGGTATGATTGCGACCGCTTTCGCCAGTTTCTGGATCTATCGTTCTCACAAAGCCGCGCCGATCGGTGAGACGGCGGACGGAGAGGCGAGAAAGGATGTGGATCTTATAGTCCACGAGGCAAAGCGACGCCTCCGCGGCTCGACTCTCGGCGCCAGCGGATCATTACGTAAGTTGCCTGTGGTTTTCTTCATCGGTGAAGCAGGTTCGGTTAAAACCACCACCATTGTGCAGTCTGGTCTTGACCCTGAACTGCTTGCAGGGCACGCTTACCAGGACAACAACATCCTTCCCACGCGGATAGCAAACATCTGGTACACGCGCCAAGCTGTGTTCGTGGATTGCGGAGAAGACCTGATCCGCGAACCGGCCGGCTGGACTCGCCTAGTCCGGTTTACGCAAACGGGGCGGCTCGCCAGCGCGATTAGGAAGACCGGGCAAGCGCCACGCGCGGCCGTTGTGTGTTATCCCTGTGAGAACTTCTTTCGGGCGGGCGCAAGTGAATCCGTTGCGGCAGCCGCGAAGAATCTGAATGCCAGGCTTCAGGAACTCTCTCGGGTGTTGAGCATCAGCTTCCCTGTTTACGTGTTGTTCACGAAGCTTGATCGGGTCCCCTTCTTTCCCGAATACGCGCAAAACTTAACCGAAGATGAGGTCGCCTCGATCCTAGGCGCGACACTGCCTGTGCGTGCAGCACAACGCGGAGTCTACGCGGAGGAAGAGAGTAAACGTTTGACGAAGGCGTTCGACGAACTGTTCTATTCCATTGCGGAACGCAGGCTTGATCTGTTGGGTCGCGAGAACCAGTCCGACAAATTACCGGGCATTTATGAATTTCCGCGCGAGATGCGGAAGATGCGAAACCTGCTGGTGGACTTTCTCGTCAACGTAGTGCGGCCCAGCCAATTGCAATCCAACCCCTTTTTGCGAGGCTATTACTTCTCGGGAGTGCGAGCGGTAATGGTCGATGACATCGCTCATCGTGCTCGGGAAGTGGCGGTTGCAGAGACAGTCGGGGATGTCGGCGCGACCCGCATCTTCAGCGCCGGCCAAGTGCAACAACTTCAGGCGACCGATCCAGCCTACGTCGCTGGATCGCGCAAGATCCCGCAGTGGGTATTTCTCACTCATTTGTTTAGAGACGTGATCTTTAAAGATCACGTCGCGCTGAGTGCCAGCAGCTCTAGCGCACGAGGCAATCTGCTACGGCGTCTTACCATAATAGCGGCGATCGCTTTCTCTATTGTGCTCGCGAGCGGCTTTCTCGTTTCCTTTTTTGAAAACCGCGCTTTGGAGACAGAACTGGAGGCAGCGAGCCGGCAAGCGCCCAGTGAGCGACTCGGCTCGGGGCAAGTCGCCTCGATCGGGGACTTGCAGGGCCTCGAGCGTTTACGAAAGTCAGTCGAGCTACTATCCCGCTACAGCCGAGAGGGGCACCCAACGCGTATGGGTTGGTTTTTGTACATTGGTGATCGCCTTTATCGGCCAGCTCGACAACTTTATTTCGACCGCTTTCATAAGGTGATGTTTGGTGGGACGCGGGACCAGGTTCTCACGTGGCTCAGGGGCGTACCGAATTCGCCCGAACTTAATCAGCCTTACGATGAGAGAACCTACAACGCGCTGGAGGCGTATCTTATGACCACCTCCTATCCGCAGAAGAGCACGCAGGCATTTCTTTCTCCCGTGCTGTTGAGCTTTTGGCGAGGCACTCGGGACATCGAAGCGTCGCAGGGCGAATTGGCCAAGCAGCAATTCGACTTTTACGCGAAGGAGTTGGCGATCCAAAATCCATACCCGTCGACCGCCTTCGCGGACGAGACAGTTATTCATGCCCGAGGTTATCTGAAGAATTTTAAGGGTATCGATCGCTACTACTTGCCTCTGCTGAGTGAAGCGGACGGCAAAACGGCGCCTGTCACCTTCAATAACCTATTCAGGAACAGCAAAGATGTTGTCGTGAATGACGTCCCGGTGCGGCGGGCATTTACCAAGGACGGATTCACTTTCTTGCAGACTGCCCTCACGCAGCCACAACGATATTTCGATGCGGAAGAATGGGTCCTAGGAAAAGAGGGGGCCGGACAGTTTGACATTTCACAGCTGCGGCAGTCGCTGGCCCAACGTTACACCAATGACTTCATTAAAGCTTGGTACGACCTCCTCAAGAGTACGCGGTTTTTAGCTTACGGCTCGGTGAATGACGCGGACAGCAAGTTGCGTAAAGTCGCAGATTCGAGCTCGCCGTTGCTGGAACTGTTCTCGTTCGTCTCCCGTAACACGGATGTAGATAGCAATGAAATCAGAGCAGCCTTTCAGCCGGTGCAAGCTGTTGTGCCCCCGGATGCGACCGACAAGTATATCCAAGCTACAAACCGACAGTACATGTCGGCATTAACCGCGCTCTCTACAAACGTCGGTTCTCTTGCCGCGAATGGCGGCTTAGCGAACAGAGATGCTGTCACCAAGGTGTCCGATGCGATGATCGCGGCAAAGAATGAAGTGGGCGGAATTGCTCAAAAGTTTACCGTTTCGCAGGAACTACCGATCCATCATGTATCACGAGCACTTCTTGAGGCGCCGATCACCAACCTCGAAGCGGTTATCAGAGGTGCCTCCTCAGCAGGTTTGAATAAAGCCGGTCACGATTTCTGTCACGACTCTTTTTCTCCGATGACGCAGTACTTCCCATTCAACACCGCTCCGAATGCGACAGATTTGCCACTGAAGCAATTCGACGATGTTTTCGCTCCCGGCATCGGTGCTTTATGGAAGTACGCGGATACGCTTAAAGACTATCTGGCGAAGCACGGCTCCCAGTACGTGGCGGTCGACTCTGGCACGGTGCACATCAATCCTCTATTCGTTGCCTTTCTTGGTCGTGCGGCCGCGCTGAGCAACGCCTTGTACCCGGAATGACCTTCGCCGAAGGTGACGTTCAGCCTTGGCCAGCTACAAACGGATGTCGACGGACTCACTATCAAGATAGGCAGCGAGAGTCTGGCAGCCAATGAGCCGTTTAAGACTTTCACTTGGACTGGCAGCGAGAATGACAGCGTGCAGGTGTCGGCGAAGGGCGCCCCCTACGGGTCCAACACCGGACCGTGGGCAGTTTTCCACTTTGTTTCGGGCGCCACGTGGCATGACGTCGGTCCGAATTTGGCTAATCTCGAGCGAACGATGGAGACAAACGGCCAGACCATGCGGCTTCCCCCGCCGGGCAACCAAATCATGTACTACCGATATCAGCTAAACGTCACCGGAACAAATCCTTTTAGACCGAGTGAATGGTTCAACATGAAGTGCATTTCCCAGGTGGCTCGTTAGTTTAGCAGCCCGTGGCAGAAGTAAGAAGAATGTGCGAGCGGTGACGAGCGGTGACGAAGTGTGCCTTGCGGAGAACTTTACGAAACAACGTTTCCACTCCGTGGCGGGCAAACTCTTCGATCAGCAGAATCTGGTAGCATACTTTCTGCTCAATCGGCGAGGAAGAGCGACTGTTTCCGTTGAGACCAGAATTGACGAGCGGGCGACCCAAAAGATTTGTCGAGCAACCCGAGTCTTGGCTGAGATGTCTGCGTTTTAATTCGACAAGCTACTGTCGAAGAGCCATGTTCTCCAGAAGCAGATTTTGTCGGTTGCGAACACCGCGAAGGGGGCTCCTAACCAGAGGGCAAAACAGATCGAACATGGTGGCAGAGTTATAGCAGATGAGATTCTCGCCTGCACTCCAATGTTGTTGATTTCAAAACCGGACAGAGTTGTGGTGAGGGACAGACAATGTTCGCCGCTTCGTTGACAGGAGCCGAGCGCGAAGACTCACCGTTCACCCACAAAAGGGGGGCGCGCATTATGAAAGAGCGCTCCGCTTCAGGAGGTCGAAGCTGGATGCGGCGACAACTACCCAGCGCGTCCACCCACATACGATTTCATGGTTTGCCATCCTGCGGGCAGTCGCTCAGCGGGAGTGCGGGACAGCTCGGCAATATGTGAATTCGTCAGATTGGGGATGCAGTATTGGGTGTCTCCTCCGATGAGCGCGAGCCGGTTTGCCGGCAGAGCCGTTTCTTCTTTGTCCACACTGAATTGCGTGTTCTGCCATTTGGTGGATCCAACGAAGGCGTATACGGGCTGCAGGATGCGGGCGCGCAGGAGGTTATCCATAGAATTTCTCCATTCCCATCTCACCGCCAGACGGGACCGGGCATACCGGCGTAGCGAGATTTGCAGGTTCTTGCACCGCTGAAGCGTTGCATCGAGGTCATCGGCGGAACACCACCATTCCGTAATCGAACCCGTGGACAGGTTGACCAAGGAGAACTGCGTGCACTTCCATAGGACGGTACCGGCAGAGACGAGCTTTCTTTCGCGGGCACGTTCTCCGATGAAAGCCTGAGCAGGAGTGTGACCTTTGTAGGTAAGGCTAGAATTGAATACTTCAAGAGTGAAATCTGTGTTCAGAATGGCGGACACGAGGTACTCCGAATGAGTCTTACCTGGGCTGCAATGATACTGCCGGAACGCGAATTTGGCAATTTGGTACTTTCTTTGGTTTCTTTAGTTAGATGGGATGAGAAGGTCGATCCCCGATCACGGATGGCGTTAAGCTACCAATGATCAACGCAATCAACATGCAATCACATGAAAAACGAGATCGACCTTGAAGAAGCATAGCAAGTCTTCGCACCTGAGTGAACCAAGCTTGAAGCGGACGAAAGCGCGAGGTTCGGTGCAGCGAGATGCGAAAGAAGTACTGGCGGAAGTCCCGGCAAAGTTGACGGGAAAACCGGATGCGCCGGCGGTGTCGACGAGCGCAAAAGGAAATCGCAGGGGAAACACGGTGGGCGTGGTAACATTTGTCATTCGATGGACTCGCCTTGGCCCAAGAAAGTCGGCGCATCAATTTGTCGGACCTGCGGCGAAGAGCCTAGTGTGGGTGTGTTCTGTTTAACCGGGATGCCTGTCTCTGCAGCTGTGGGCGCGAAATGTATGGCGGAACGGGCCGAACCTTTCCACCTTCTACGTATGCACGTTGCGGGGTGTTCCGCTAGCGGTGTGCGAAACCAAGCAGATTACGACGACTGGCTGGATAAGGTTAGGACGTACGTGGAGGGAGAGTATGTGACATTGCGGGGCGCCCTGGCCCGTCATCCAATCACGTCCGAAGAGATTGCGCGACAAAAGTCTTGGCAAGAGAACCACTGGCGCAATCGGTCGCCCTCTGCCCCTTGAGGTATGCGGAAGTGCGGGGCGGGGCCGTTGGGACACGGGGTGTGGCGGATACGCGGAAAGCTCAAGCCTTATGATGGGCGAGTTTCTCGATCAGCTCTATCAACTAGTTGTTTTCCCGTCGGACATCTTCAGCGAGTTCTTCTTTGTTGCGAAGTATCGGCCCTCCAAGTCAGGGGCAGCATTATCGCGCACATCCTGTTTAGAAGCAAGCCGTTGTACTCGTCCAACTCGTCCACTAGATTGTTCACACTTTCATTTCCTTTCTTTGAGATGAGGTCCGCAGCAAGAACTGCCGCGGCGTGAGGTAGCCGAGGCATTGGTGAGGACACACGGTGTTGTAGATCTTTGTAGATCTAGATCTTTTCCTATTGGCGCAGTTCGCGGTTGAGTTTATTGATTTCTAACAAGTGGGGTTTCTGAGTGTAAACGCCTAGATTGAGTAAATCATCGCTAAGACTCTTCGCCGTGTTCTCCAGTTCGGATCCTCCTGACCAGCGCTGGATTTCTTACCTCTCTATTGTTCCCTGGCTAGATTTCCGAAAAGTTCGTCAGCCGCATCGATGAATGTGTCGAAGGTCGTATCGTCGAACAGCACCCAGCGAGCCAGCTCCAGAGGGGCACCCGTGACGAGGAAATCGCGAGCTGTCCGAAGGGCAATCCGGGCAGCGTCCGCTGGCGGGTAACGAAATATGCCTGTGGACAGGGAAGGGAAAGCAATACTGCGACATCCGTGCTCGGCCGCAAGTTGAAATGACCTCAAATAGGCTTTGCTGAGTCGATCGGCGCACCATTCCTGCTCCTGGGGTATGTAGCCCGGTCCAACGGCATGGATCACAAATCTTGCCCTCAACCATCCGGCACTGGTCACCACCGCATCGCCCGTCGGACAACCGCTCGGGAACCTACTCCTAAGTTCCTCCATAATGGCTGGCCCACCCGCATCGTGGACGGCGCCGTCAACACCTCCACCGCCAGCCAAGAGCTTATTCGCAGCGTTGACGATGGCGTCCACCTCTTGCTTGGTGATATCGCCCTTAACCAGTTCAAGAACCGCATGTTGAAATAGGATTTTCACCGAGATTTCCTTCCTGATATCGAAAACCGCAAACACTTTACCTTTACACCCATTTCGTGTCTCTCTGGTAAGGATGGTTGTCGTAACATCCGGACTACACTGCCCCAGTCCGAATTCGGCGACTATTATATATAACTATGGGTTCATTCTTATCGACGCCGGCCAAGTGGACGCTGCCATCACTCACCTGCAACATTTGCTCTCACGCGAACCCAACAATGAAGTCGTCCACGGCTATCTAGGCATCGCATACGACCGAAAGCACGACTTTGAGAAATCGGCTGCTGAATAGCAGGCGGCTGATGCAACCGGGCTGAAAAAGCAATACCAGCGAACGTGGCTCGAAGCTTGGCGCGAACTCGGTGCGCAGAGCAGGTGGGTCTAAGGAGAACACGATCTGAGTATCGGCGGCCGTCATTGATATGGTTCATGAAATCAACTTGGCAAGTAAATTCCTCAACACGTTTTCCTGCGTTTAATCCGTCGAGCATAAACGTGGCGGACTGTTTCAACACGTCGAGCAAGAAAGCGGGCTGCACGTGCAACGAGTGTACGAAGGTCGGCGGCTCAGCGGCTTGAGGGGGCGTGGTGAGCTGCCCTGTTTGGGGCTTGTGGGATGGGAGCTATACCTGGAATCCACCGAACGGTCAGACGGTCGGATTCGGGCTCTACATCTGCACCGCATCTTCGGGTTCCTCTTGTGTATTTTGGAACGGCTGTCCGATCTCGCGAAGGCGATGGAGGAGCGGATGATTCACGGAAAGAACACGGGCACGATCCTCAAGACTCGTCCGATACGTTGAACGAAGCGCAAATTTTCAGCCCGACGAGCACTGCGGAGCAAGATATTTGTGTCAACGAGGACACGCATCAGTGGTCGCGGCCTTCATACATGGCGTCGCGGCTGACCGCGTAATCGGACAGGGGAGTGGTAGGACGGTGGCCAGCAGACCACTCCTCAAACTCCTTCGCTCGTTCCTCAGCCGACAGTGTATGCTGCCCAGCCGGGAGCACAGCGCTCTCGATCACGGAGAGGAGATATTTTTCCACGGTCATGCCGCTGGCCTGCGCTTGCGCGAACAGCCCGGCTTCAAGCTCCGGGTTGAGATTCAAGGTAACCGTCATGAGTTCCCCTCTGCTTGCAGTTTACTTCAGACTTTACCCTAGCGCGAAGGTACATGGAGCAACTGTTGCGGATGAAGTCAGCTTCGGAGTCAACCCAATGAAAGCGTCTAATCATCGAGTTGGCCTTGGTATGTATGAACCACACCCAACATTCATGCAGCCTGAGAATGAGTCCCTGTGACTGAACGTGGAGCTTATGCGGGTCAATTCCGTGCATACCCTCCGACTTGCCACCAACTCCAGTTTCATTCTATTCAGAAGAAAATCCCCCTATCTGATTTCGTCGCCTGTATGTCGGGATTATTGAGGTGCGCGTGCATGCCCCCAAGATACGGTGAAACCGGCCCCGGGGCAACGCCAAGGGCGACAAGGACGCCGGGTGCTCCTCATTGCGTTCTCGGAGCCGTAGTTGGAAGGAATTAATCTCTATTTAGCCCGTCATCTGGCAATCGGCAAGCGCCAAATGGCAAGGGTTTGCTGCGCTTCTCCGGGAGGCACCCTGATTTTAGTCCAGGTGGTCTACCTCTGAACCTCGCAAAAACATCGCATTTTTTTGACATTCGAAGAGGCTAGAACATCCACAAAATCATCTACATCCAGGTCCACGAAAATTGAGCCCTCACGGTGAGCCAAGTCCCTTGGGGCGGGGTGCCCACATCTCGGGGATAAACAGCGCAGAGGTCGGCTCACCCGCCTACTTTGTATAGATTCCGTTACTTTTCGATTTTGGGGAAGTTCGTTTGAGGAACTTGTCAAGGAGATCGTTAAATCTGTCCGCGTCGTCTACAAAGAGAGCATGGCCGGCATCTTCGAACACTTCCGTGTCGGCGGTGGGAACGATGGAGTGGACAACCGCCGCCTGATCAGAATGCTGTGCTCTCACGACAAACAGAAGTGGAATATCAATCTTGGCCAACATCGGACGAAGATCGTTCCACAGGAAGAGTTCTGCCAATAGGGCCACGGCCGTATTTGTTGGAGTCTTCAGGGAATCAGCGACAATTCTCGCCAGATATTCCTTTGACTGTGGCTTTCGATACATCGAGTGCACGAAGTCTTCTGTGAACTCTGGGCGGCTTTCTTGAACCCTGTGAAGAAATTCTGCGCGTCCCTGATAGGACTGCGGGCTAGTTGCCGCCCATACGCCGCCATCCACTAGAACCACTGCCCGAAGGGTTAATGTTCCAAACATCTGAACATAAGTTAGCGCTTCTCGCACTCCAAGCGACCATCCAACAAGTACGACAGGCGAAAGGCGTAGATGCTCGACCAACTCCTTGATGTCCTGCGCGCGTTTTTCTGGGAAATTTCCCTCAGAAGTCCGTTCGGATTCCCCCTGGGATCGCGGGTCTAGTGCGACAACGTGATACATCCGGTTAAAATATTGAATCTGGGCCAGCCAAATTTCCGCGGGCATCGTCCATCCGGTGACAAAAACGATCGCCGGACCGGTGCCGCTTTCCAAATAGTGCAAACGCACACTGTCACTGGTTTTAAAGAATCCATCGTTTATCAGTGGCGCCGCCCAGAGTGGGCCAGAAAACAGAATTGATAGAAGCAGTAAGCTGCGACTAGGTGTTCGCATTCTCTAAGCTCCCCTCACGATCGTGAAATCAACTGCCTATGGCATCTGGGCACGGAATCTTTTTAATATCACTCAGCCGCGGCGCCCGGTGGCTCCCCTGTAGGCCGCTCAAGAGATCGGATTCCGGTCGTCCTCAAGTTTGCATTACGACGAGCGTTTGCGGGTATGCCAATACTCCTCGAATGTGGCAATCGTCGTACCGCCGATTACCAACATCCCGCCACAAATCATGCTCCAATTGATGTGCTCGCGAAGGAGCACGGCCGCAGCCAGAACTCCGAAAACGGGCTGAAGATAATTCGAAACCATGATCTGCCCGGCATCCAGCCGAGTAAGGATGCGGAAGAAAATCATCATCGTGGCCGTGAAATACACGCCGCCGAGGAAGATGAGCGACCCCCAGGTAAGGGTCGTGTACGAAGAGACCGGCTGCAAACTCAACCGCTCGAACGCCATAAACGGCAGAGATGCCGTGAAGCCCAACACTTGTCCCCAGAATAAAACCGCCACAGCACTCGATACCGCGAGCAGCTTCTTGCTATAGACCACATACGTCGCGTTAGCAATCGTTCCCAGTAGGAGCAGGGAGTTGCCGAACAACGAAGATCCGAACAGACTGATCTCGTGCCAGCGGAAATCAGAGATGATCAACACCCCAATCACCGCGATGACCAAGCTTGCGATGCGGGCCGCCGTCATCTTCTCGCTCAACACCAGCACCGCGACGATCGCCGTCAGCACCGGCACTGCCATCGAGATGAGCGCTCCGTTTGCAGCCAAAGATCGTCCCGTGCCCCACGCGTAAAGCAGCGTCATCCCCGCGAGACCCATCACCCCGGCCATGAAGTAGTCGAAATAAAATCCCAAAGTTAAGCGCGCGGGATCCGGCTGCGGCAGTCTTTTGCGCTCGGCCAGCAAAAACGGGATCAGCGTCACGATCGAAATACCCAAACTCCACACGTTGAGCGTCACCGGCCCCATCTGATTCTGGGCGTACTTGATCGCCGACCAGCCCGCACCCCAAACGAATTGATTGAAAATCAACAGCAGCAGATCAGAACGTTGCGCGCGCAAATTGAAGTCCCCTGAAATAGTTCGTCATCGCGATTCCTGCCGGTGCTTGCGAATCTCCATGCGGCTCGCGTCGTAGATCGAGTCCACCAGCCGCAATGTCTTTAAGTGATCGTCGCCGCTGTTTTCGGGTTCGGCTCCGGTTTCGATCGCCGTCAGTAAAACGCGCATGGTTTCGCTGAAGGCGTCGGGAATCCAGCGCCCGGGCAGCGTTTGCATCGGCACGCGCTCTTCGGCCATACCTTTCGGCACGAGCTTGATGGAATCCGCGCGGCCCACGGGATAGTCGTAATAGAGCCCGAGCATTCCGGTAATCAAGCCGGTGTCTCCTTCGAAGCGAAATGTCACTGACGTTTCTTCTGGGCGCATCCGCGAATCTTCGTCAAGCCGCGCGGAGCGGCCTCCGCCAAATGTGATGTGCGCATCAGCCCAGGTTTCCCCCGCGACTTCGTCGTCCGCGCCTCGCCCATAGCGCGACTCGACTGCCTGCGGCTCGCCCATCAAGGTACGGACAATATCCAGGATGTGAATCGCATCGTAGAGCAGCACGAGTCTGGAACTCGGCACCAGCCATGGCCACGATGCCCAGTTTTCGTAATACTTCACCTCGAACACGGTGGAGCAAAGTTCGCCGATATCCCCCTGGCGGATCAGTCGCGCCGCCTCGCGCATCGCTGGCTCCCAGCGCATGTTCACGTTCACGGCAAGCTTCACCCGGGACGCTTCAGCGGCGTGTACCAGCGGTTCAGCTTCCGCGTGAGTGACAGCGAGAGGCTTCTGGCAGAGCAGATGCTTCCCATACTGGAGGGCTGCGAGCACAATCGCCGGTTGATGCGCGGCGGGCACTGCAATATCAACCACATCAATCGCCGGATCCTCCAACAACTCACCGAGTTCGCCACAAACCTTCGCAATGCCGAACTCGCGCGCCACCGATGACGCGCGTTCATAGTTGGTGTCGAAG
>Ga0210406_10000607_pt1 | contig 48306 bp, 36 predicted proteins | sample IncBWC30MmetaG_FD_155454 | JGI IMG/M metagenome (GOLD analysis project Ga0210406, IMG submission 155454) | Forest soil microbial communities from Barre Woods Harvard Forest LTER site, Petersham, Massachusetts, United States - Inc-BW-C-30-M | ecosystem: Environmental > Terrestrial > Soil >...
TTGAAGTAATCTAGATAACCGTCGGGCCTGGAGGTGTGAATCAGCGCAGGAATCGAGTCAACCAGGAGCTGGGCATTCAAACGCTCGGATCCCTGTCCTGAGGAGGCCATGGCGCGCATGATACACCCAGAGAATCCGCACGGGGCAACGATCCCGTCGTTTCAAACGGAAGGCGCCAGCCAAGCCTGCCCCACTGAACAAACCGCGGTTTTGGTAGCCATCCGTGCCGCGTAGTTTCAACCAGTTACCAAAAAAAGTGCCTTTCACGGCAGCGGTCTAACAGGTTGTGTGAATCAGTACCGCTAAACGCTATGACTCAATCGGGAGTGCCCCGGCAGGCGTAGTAGGAGTGGTCTCAGCATTGATGCCGGGGCACTTTCGATTGGGGCGTTTGAACCAAGCCGCTGGCGGTGGCGGCGGACGCGGACATCTATGGGTGTTGAATCGAGTTTCACTCGGTCCCCGCTTTCACCGGTACCAGAGTGGGAGCGATCACTTCACAGCGCACACCCAGCGCGGTGAGCTGCCAGTACAACGCATACCCTGTCGGTCCGACTTCGTAGCAGACTCGCAGTTGCTCGATGGGACTGAGCTTGTGCATCAGCTTCCGAAGCGACTCCGGGCGGTTCGCAATGATACCGAAGGAGCGAACTTCCCCGCTGGGTTCAGCAACGGCTACTGCGATGGTGTCCGCATGGACATCGAGACCGACAAATCGTATTTTATTCATGAGACCGACTCTCCTTTCTTCGCCTGTGGCTCTGTGCTGCTAGCGCAGCGTAACCCACGAATACGCGAAACTGGGGGTCGGTCTTTTAATTTTGGATGGAACATGGACCGACCGGGTTCGCACCCGTTCGGCCATGATGACTAGGGCGAGATCAGGGATCGGATCCGCGAAGATTCTCTCTAAGTTGCTCTCTGCAGAAGGCTTACGAAATTTGCCCGAACAGCTTGACTGGCTCCTTGTCGCGAGAGAAGGATGGTTTTCCGTCGTTTTGGAAAATATGGAAAATGGCCGCGCTGTTCGTGCGGTCGCCTCGTTGTGTATAATCAACAAGCTAGAGAGAAGAGCGGGCGTCGTACAATGGCAGTATAGAAGCTTCCCAAGCTTCGGACGTGGGTTCGATTCCCATCGCCCGCTCCAGAAACCTCGGGGTCCAGCCCGGCTACATAGGTAACCAGTGGAAAGACACCGACCCTGACTTGCCGATTCTTGTGGCCGCCAAGTCTGAGTATTCCAAATTCAATTAACCCCTGCACTTTCGGCAGGCATTGTAGAGCACTTTACAATTTGTAAAGAGTCTCCTTGACAAGAACTTTACGATTTGTAAAGATGTATCTGTGAGGATTATTAGCAAGAAGCGAATTAAGGAAGCCAGCCGGGAGCACCCCGAGTGGAAGGCGTCTTTGGAGTCGTGGCACAAAATAACCAAGGCGGCTGATTGGAAGAACTTCCCAGAGGTTAAACAGTCTTGGCGCAACGTAGACTTGGTTGGCATCTGTGTGGTATTCGGCATAGCCAACAACCGGGCGCGGCTGGTTGCACACGTTGATTATAAATATCACATGGTTTTTATTCGGTTCATTATCGGGCACGTAGGATACTTAAAGGGTGGGTGGAAACATGATTGCAACTGCTGAACGATACACTATCAAGGGCTTCGGGGCCCCACGTCCGATTACCTCGGAGGCGCAAAACGAGTACTACACCACTGTGCTTCACGACTTGGTGATGCGCGGACACCTAAGTCGGAGGGAAGAGGAGTATGTTGAGCTGCTGAGTTTGCTTATTGAGGCATACGAGGAGGAGCACTACCCGATTCGAGACGCCTCGCCTGTCGAAGTTATTAAGGAACTGATGGCGGCAAACGACCTCCGCCAAAAGGATCTCGTCAGAATTTTTGGTTCTGAATCCATGGTATCTCTTGTTTTGAACGGCCAACGACCTTTGGCAGTGGAACATATCCAAGCGTTGAGTCGCCGATTCAAGGTTTCTCCCGCAGTGTTTATCAAAGCTTAGATTCACAAAAGATTACCGAGATTGCAGGTTTTCCCGTATGCGGGCAAGTGAATCATGGAAATTAGCGCAATTTGACTCCATTTGACTCCAATTGAACTGCGGAATGGGTGGTAACGCCTTTGTTTGGTTCATTCGGATCTGTTCGATTCCCATCGCCCGCTCCATAAACCCTGTGTACAGTCCGGAGAGATCCTTTACAGAACGTTCCGAAGACATAGTTTACACCCTTAGGGCCAAAAGGGTTGTCGAGAGGCTGCAGAGTTTTTTCCTCCAGATCGATGTAGCCGAGATCGTACTCCATAAAGCTGACCAGCCAAATGCCTTCTTCGACTTCTTTGATCCCCAGGGCTTGTCCTGCGAAGACTGTGCTGAGATTAATTTTTTTGCGGTGCAGACAGATGCGTCCGCAGTTGGTGACGTGAATGACGCGGTCGTGAAACGGATAAGCAAGTTCTGGCAGGCCGCCATAGCGGCGGATGGCGGGAGTGTAGACTTCCGCATCAACGAGATGAGCGATCCGACACATGGGTGACAGTTTGTACCGGACACTTCCTCCCAACTTCCCCTCATTGGTCGATTTTGTTCCAAAGCTATTGGGGTTCACGCCGACACTTGGGCGGCGCGGTATTTTAATCGTTGTAAAGCCTAAGAAGCGGTCCTGCAAAGCGGCCCTTGCAATTGCGGATTCAAGTTGATACAGTTGTTATAACGTGAGCGTAAGGAGTGAGCGGCATGCTGGAACTCAAAGTTCGTAAGATCGGAAACTCACTGGGCGTGGTCCTGCCAAAGGAAGCCGTCAGCCGGCTGCACGCGGACGAGGGCGATCGCCTCTTTCTGATCGAGGCCCCGAATGGTGTCTATCAGCTAACGCCCTATGATCCTGCTTTCGAGAGAAAAATGAAGAAAGCCGGGAACATCATAGACCGCTATCGCAATACCCTCCATTCGCTCGCCAAGTGAGGGAGCCTGACTGGATTGACGAGCGCGATGCTCTCGCGCTCCATGATCGGCTTCTGGCGCTCGATGGTGGTGCTGCCGGAGTTCGGAACGTAGGGCTTCTTCAATCCGCTCTCGCTCGACCTCAGCAACTCCATGCGTATGGTGACGCTCCTGATACCATTGACATGGCGGTCGCATATACAGTGGGAATAGTCCGCAATCATCCTTTCGTCGACGGGAACAAAAGGACTGCTTTTGTTGTGGGCGTACTCTTCCTCGAACTAAATGGCCACCGTTTTACAGCTACTGAAGAAGATGCCGCACAAGCCGTGCTAGGCCTTGCCGCCGGAACTCTCGACGAGGCTTCATTCACTCGCTGGCTCCGCGCGAACGTAAGTCGCTCGCCGCGCTGAGCACTTAAGCATCCGTCCATCTTTCGCCCTGATGCACAGAATCTCGTACCGATTTGATGCCTGATTGTGCGTGCTGCTTCATGGCTTCATTTTCCATTTGTTTTCCAATTAAGAGCCTCTGCAATTCTGCTAAGTGCCGTCAATTCAAGCGCTTTCAGAGTTTTGTTTCAAGCTTCCCAAGCTTCGGACGTGGGTTCGATTCCGATCGCCCGCTCACTTTGCCGCGCATTTCCAAACCAGAGTCTCAAGCAACATTGGTAGATTTCTGAAGACATTGAGCGGAGCAGTTTTCAATCAAACGGATTTGCGCCGAAACGCAGGTGGAACAAATTCGAGAGCGGTGGCTTCGTTGGCTGCAAGTTGAATTTGGAATGCCATTACGTCTGAAGAAATCGGATTTTGATATTGGGAAAGCGCTGACGAAAGAACCTCTTCGATGGAAGAGGAGCCTGTTCGGAATTGGCGATAGATATTCATCACAAGAGCTTCCGCGGCGCCGGGAGTGAGAAGCATTGGAATTCGAGATTCCAGGGAAGGGAATAGAGATTCCGGAACGGCAAGATTCCGCTTTTTCGAGAGCATGGCGATCAAGTCGAAGCCCTCGCGTGCCGTGGTGGTTGGGAAAAGCGGGATTTTGACATCCACGCGGCCCGGGCGCTTGAGGTCAACTTCGATCAAATCAGGGCGGCTGGAAGCAAGGACCCAGATAACGCGCCCGCGATTCGTGCTGCTGCCCATTTCTTCCGCGAGCATGGAATAGATGCGCCCGCCAACGCCGGAATCGCCGCTTGATGCATCGCGCCTTCCTAGGGCTTGATCCGCTTCGTCAATGAAAACATAGCAGCGGCCCAAAGCGTGGATAAGACGAAAAATTTTCTCGAGATTTCCTTCGCTGCTGCCCACCCACTTGTCCCGGAAATTTTTCATTTTCACGATGGGAACGCTTGCTTCCCCGGCGAGGCACTCGACCATAAAAGTCTTTCCGGTACCCACAGGCCCGCAGAGCAAATAGCCTTTAGGCAGCGCAGCCACATCATTTCGTTTCCAAAGTTCAATATCTTGGCGAAGCCACTTTTTGATTTTGTCGAGTCCGTAGAGATCGTTGAGTGTGCGAGATGTTTCGACAAATTCAATCAGGCCGTTGGTGTCCTTCTCGACGAGATCTTTCTTGAGTTTGGAAAGGTCGGCCGATACCAGTCGCTCTTTGCGATGTTCTTTCGTCTTGACCATGCCCTCTATCGCGCCGAGCGTGGCGCCGGAAAGTTGCTCCGCCACGGCTGGAAGGTCAGACGCGAAATCAGCAAAGGCCGTGGAATATTGCGGTGCAATTACGCGAAAGCCGTCAAGAAGCTGTTCGGAATTGGGCAGATCAATTTTCACGCGCGCAACGCGAGGATTGTTCACAATCAGGGGATGTAGGTCGTTCAAGTTTTCGGTCAGAAGGAAAGATGCGAGCGCGTGATCGGCGAGAAGCGACTCGCTTGACCAATCCCGAATGAGGGAAGCCAGTGCGTTCAAATCGTAGTCGAGGCCGCCCTGCAATGCCGGAACCAGCAGATCGGCATTCTTCATGATGCAGGCGATTTGCAATGTTGGTTGATTGACTCGGGTGAGATTAGCGCAAAACCGGAAATAGCGCGTCAGTGTTTCGATCGCGGGACGTGGCGCTTTCCAATCCTTTTGGCTTTCTTGAAAGTATGGCCACTTGGAAAATGTTTCCGCCCCTTTTTCGACGCGAATTCCGTTACCGAGATCGTAGCTAAGAACGACATCGAAACGCGAAAGTAGAACGCCAAGGAGAAAATCGGAAATCCCGCCCAAACGCGGAGCGGGAGGCGCGGGGAGCACCATGCGGTCGCTGATATTCCCATAGACAATAAATTGGCTCGCGGCATTGCTCTCATAGAGTTCGGCGAGAGTCCGTGCCCATGCCGGGAGCGCAGCCGCTGGTGTCGGGGCCGGAGGTGACGAAGTGGACGGGATTGTGGGAACGGCCATCAGGAAGGCTCCGCCGTTGCAGTGCGCGTGGTAGTGGAAGACTTGGCGTAATTGCGGTCGAGGTCCGCCACAGTGGACTCGGCGTCACCAAACATGCCGCCGCTCACGAGATCACTGGCAAGTTCCAGATCGCTGGAAATAGTTTGTGGCTTGCCCTGCATGGCGGCATTGTCCAAGATCAGGTCAACTTGAGATTCCACTCGTGTAAGGTCGCTTTCCACTTCTTCGAGCGATTGTTCCCGGCGGTGCACGTTGTTCAGCCGGCGCTTCAAAATATCGAGGGTGGCCGTCTTGGATTGGCGAAGAGCCGGCGTGTCTTGATTCTCTTTAAGATTTGCTTCCAACGCTTCAATTTTTCGAGAAACGGCTTCCGGCGTGTCATCCGTTCCCGCGGTCATCAAATGGAAACGGGCAATCATCAGTTTTAGATACAGCCACTTGAGGTTTTCCAGAGCTTGCTGGTTTGTATCAATGACGAAGTCATCCGCTTGCGCGTTTCGATAAACTTCGATGACCTTATCGCACTTGCGATCCAGCGCTGCGAGGCGGTTTTTGTCCGCGGAAGGCAAAAGTTGCACCAGGGAATTACGCTTGGCTTGCGAATCTCCAGTAGAAATCTGGCGTGCCTCGGCATCAACGACGTTTTGAAAACGCTTGTTGAAAGCAAGCGTGGGAACAATGGCGGCCTCGGCAGCGAGGCCAAGGAACCAGAAGCCAGGATGGCCGAATCCGAGGATGAGAAATCCTGCGGCCACGAGAGCGTTCACTGGCACGCGCCCGAGCGCTGGAACATCTACACCAACGAGAAAGGCGGCCTTCAGGTAGCGCCACACGATGACTATATTCTACCCTAGCGTCAGTTCTTTTCCGTTTGAGGTCCCATAGTCTTAACTGGGCCTTCTGGCATGCCGCTGCTGGGAGCCGTGGCATCAAGCGCGATGCCTTCTTTCGCGGCGAAATCGGCCAGCGCCTGGTCCGCAAGCGCGTTTTGTTCCGCTTCCTTGATTTGTACGCCGGACATATCCATCGAATCGCGGGCAACACGCGCGCGGCCCGCCGCCTTCGTGCGCTCTTCCTCTACCATGTTTTGCAGCCGGTCGAGCGTATCGCCCGAACCCCCGATGGTGCTGATCATGCCGGAAGCCATTTCTGTGAGCTCGGCCATCGCTTGTTTCATCTTCATGTCGCTTATGCTGGACTTAAGGGATTCAATCTTGGCCCGGGCGCTGCTCACCGCGATGTCGCGCGCTTTCAGCAAATCTTTGTAAGTGGTTTCTGCTTGCTCGAGCTGCTTGCGGTTTTCTTCCAACTCTCGCGTTACAGTTTGCAGGCGAAGCGCGTATTGGCCCGCGGCCGCGCGATTGCCGGCGCGGAGGTTCGCGGAGGTTTTCGCTCGCAAGTCGCGCTCCTCGGTCTCCAGCTTCTTGATCTGGCTCATCAGGCGTTCGCACAATCCCGCGTGAGAAGCCAGCCCCTGATTGTATTGGGCGATTTGCTTGCGAAGATTTTCTGTTTCGACTTCGAGCAACGCCTCGGGGTTTTTGCGCTCGAGACCAGAGATGAAAAGTCCGAAAAATCCGCGGATGAGATTGGCCAACCGTTCAAACATACCGTGATTCTCCTTTGCTGCAGCTACCTGCCGTGCGGGGCGCGGGTCTAACGATTCGCCTGGCTGCGCTGCCAGCTTTGCAACAGATTATTGACGACTTCGGCGTGAGGCGGCTCGCAAATCTTCGCGAGGTCAACCTTGATGCCGTAGTCAGCGTACTTGACGAACGGGCTATCTGGAAACTTTACCGGAACGCTGGGATTCGCGGGACGAAACCCGTGAACCAGCGATTCCTTTTGTATCGGTTCGCTTAGAAGAAAAGCGAGGAACGTTTCCGCCGCCTTGCGCTGGTCTTTCGAACTCCACGGAGCGTCAATAATGTAATAAGGATTGTCATTCCACGCGTTGTATTCCGGATAGACGATGCGCAGTTGCCCCCAGCGCCCTTCTGCATTCTTCAGGTAATCAATCGCCACGCTTTCGTAAACCAGCAAGCCGTCATAAGAAGAAGGGCCTTTGAGGACCATCTCCTTCATCATGTTGCCGGTGCTGTTCGATAGGCCGCTGACGCCGCGTTCGAAACTTTGCAACCAATTCTGGAAACCGACGTCCACCACGTCCTTCAACTGAAGGTCTTTCGTTTTTTTATGATATGAATACGCCGCAAGTACGATGGCCATCAAGCCGGAATTGGATTCATTCGGATGCGTATGGCCGAATTTAAAGAGCCCCCAGTCCGGCTTTTGCGCAATCGCGTCCCATCCTCCCTTTTCCTGTAGAGCCTGACCAACAGTGACGAACGAAAATGTTTTGTACTTTGGCAGGAACGCCTGATAGCGTTCGTCCCACACGACGAAGACCATAGGAGAAAGTGCTATCGGTTCTTCCTTAATAATCGGATTTTGGCTGTACTTAACCTGCCATTCTTGAACGAAAGTGTCCTTATAGAGAGCGCTGGCGGGAGACCAAACCTGGATGCGCTTGTCTCCATTTAACAGGGCATGAGCCCCTTCGAGCGAACCCATCGGAATGAGATTGATCTTGATGCGTTTGCCGTCGCGCGTTTTGGCGAATTCCTGGACTGCCCATTCCAGCCAGCGCTGCTTCTCCGTGCCGTACGCGATTCCGAGTTCCACCTGCTCGCCGCTGCCGGTAATGGAATCGAACACTCCACCCGTGGAGCCGCCGCTTTTGCTCTTACTGCTCGAAGCGTTGTTGGTGAAGAAATAGTAGGCGCCGCCCGCGCACAAGATCACGAAAAGAAAGATGAAGATCTTGCCGAGGGCTGTTAGTTTTGGACTGTCGGGCATGCGCTCGTGAATCCTTTACACTGAACAACAGCGTTACACAACGCATCAGAAAAATGTCGAGATGTCGCGAAACACTTCCACAATGTTCTGCGGTGTGCCTTCGTAAAACTTGGCTTGTGTCGCGTCCGCAATCTTCTGCAGGATATCTTTCCTTGCATCCCGGCCGTAAGCGATGGTGAACACGTGAATCGGCCGCGTCTCTCCGTTGTACTTAATACGCGTCATAAGCTCGTCTAATTTCATTTTGCTTTCGGTGTCTTCACCATCAGTCAGCACCACCACAGCCTGGATCTTGGCGTCGGGGTCAGGCACAGCGGCCAGGTGCTGGTAGGCAGAATCAATGGAATCGTAGAGCGCTGTGCCGCCGTTGGCAAAGAGCGAGTCAATTTGCTGCACCAACTGTTCGCGCCCTTGTTTGACCGAGATGTCCTGGCCGCTCCAGTGCAATTCAGAGCTGAATGGCAAAAACGAAAAGGAGTCGCCATCGTCCAGCATTTGGACAAGTTGCCTGGCGCCAACTTTCGCATTTTGCATTTTGTTTTCTTCGCTCATGCTCCCGGACGTATCCAGCACGAGCGCGATATTCGAGTGTTTCTTTTGCTGCTTCCAGAGCTGCAAAACACCGTTGATGACTTCTACAGAAGGAACTTCAAGCGTGGTCTTTGGCTCTTTAGGATCGATTCCGTGCGCGGAATCAAGTGGGCCGGAAAGTGGCACATCCACGGCGGCTGGGCGAAAACCATACTGCATCGCCTTTTCCTGCTGAGCGCGCCCCAGCAAATATTGAATGTAAATCTTCGCGGCTTCGCGATGCTCCGGAGTCACCCAATCGCGTTCGACGATGCCAACCGGATGGTCACTCCAAAATGTTCCTTCCTTAGGATAGATCGCGACCACAGGGAAAGGCAGGTTGGTCTGCGAGTACGATTCGACCACCATACTTTCGTAGAGAACAGCGGCCGAAAGATATTCCGGGCCATTGGTAAACATCTTGCGGCCAAAAAAACCGGTGGAACTTCCGTAATGCACGACGCTTTGCTCGACGCCGCCAACAAATAACTTCGTCTGCGGTTTCCCAAGATCGCTAATGGTAAGTCCCGCTGTTTTTCCGGAGGCCGCATAGGCTTCCGCGAAAAGTGAAATCAAGCCGCTGTTGCTGAATTCCGGGTGCGTGTGGCCAAACTTGAATTTGCCCCATTGCGGATATCCATAGGCCTGCCAACCTTTGTTGTTCCGCGATAACGCCAGTATGTCTCCCCAGCCGAGCGGTTTCTTGCCCCAACCAATGGCCTCGGCCATCGGTTTCCACATGGCAATCACAACCGGAGACAGAACCAAATTTTCTGTGCCGCCGATGAGATCTTTCCCGGTCTTGGTTCGGGATTCTGCGTTGCCTAGCTTGATGAACGCCGCGGAAGCGGGGCTTGCAAGATGCGCTTGTAAGCGGCCAGACAAAATATTGTCGATTGTCTCGCCGGAACCCATGGGCAGCGCCCGGACGAAAATCGGCTTGCCGCTTTGCGTCTTTGTTCCGCTACGATTGAACGCGGCTGTAACGTCGTTAATCCATTTTTCTTTTTCGGAACCATAGGGAAAAACGACCTCAATCGCTCCTTTGGGAGCGGCAGTCGGAGTTTCGCGAGTGTTGCTGGTTGATTGATTCTTACAACCGCCGACGAGAATCGCCAGGCAAGCGAATGAAATGAGATAGACCAAGGAACTGCTTACAGGCACTGGCGCTTTTGCTGGAAAGCGGTGTCGCAAGGTGTTGAAAATAGGGCTTCTCAGCCGTGTGCAGTTTCAGGCTAACTCATTCTACCTATTTCTCCAGAAATGCAAAGAGGCCCAGCCGCTAAGTTTTCCATCGAATGTTAATGGGGTATGAATGAGTTCGCTCAGCGCTGGTCGTCCGATCCAAAACTTGTTGGCTCTCACTAAAAAACATCGCAGACTTCGCCTCCGGCGGAGCAGCTTTCGCTGGAAAGGCTCGCGAAACATACCGGTTGCTCCGCGCATCCAATTGTCGTCAGTCACAGGGGGTATTTATGAGCAGTACATCCGCAAAGCAGGCATTTGGAGATCGCCCCGCCGCGAAGTCCAGTGAATTTCTCATCGGTAATGAACTTCGTGTGAACCGCCTCGGTTTCGGCGCGATGCGAATTACCGGCAAAGGAGTCTGGGGCGAGCCGTCCGACCGCAGGGAAGCGATAAGGGTTCTTCGGCGCGCCATTGACCTCGGCGTCAATTTCATAGACACGGCCGATTCCTATGGCCCAAATGTCAGCGAAGAGATTATCGCCGAGGCTCTATACCCATATCCGGCGGATCTCGTCATTGCCACAAAAGGCGGCTTCGATCGTAGCGGCCCGGATCGCTGGACAGAAAACGGCAATCCAAATCATTTGCGCGAGGCTTGCGAAGGCAGTCTTCGCCGCTTGCGCCTCGAACGTATTGATCTCTATCAGCTTCATCGCATTGATTCGAAGTATCCGGCCGAAGATCAACTCGGCGCGCTGAAGGACCTTCAAGCAGAGGGCAAAATCAAACACGTCGGTCTTTCCGAAGTAAGCGTTGCACAAATTCAGGACTCAGAAAAAATCGTTCCGATCGTCACAGTTCAAAATCGCTACAGCGTCACAGACCGCGGCTCCGAAGACGTGCTGAAATTCTGCGAACAGCAAAATATCGGCTTCATTCCGTGGTTCCCGTTGGCGGCGGGCCGATTGTCCGCTGCCGCTAGCGCGCTGAATCGCTACGCGGAAGAAATTGGCATGACTCCATCGCAACTCGCGCTGGCCTGGCTGCTTTGGCGGTCACCCGTGATTCTGCCAATCCCTGGCACGTCGCGCGTGGATCACCTGGAAGAAAACGTCATCACCGCTACCTTAAGAGCGCCCGAAGAGACGTTGCAGGAACTTTCTAAGCTGGCTTGAGCTTCGCAGATTACGGAAAGTATTGGTGCGGCAAAACGCCCCTTAAAGTGCGCGAGAGGGAAAGTCACGTCCCCAATAAGTTCGGATGAATCCGCGCATATCCGTGTTCTTGGGCCCAGAGCGTTAGTGGAATCGCCGCCAGATCATCCACTTCCGGCACAGCATTCCCATCTTTCGTCAAATCAATCGTGCGTAGATAGTGTTTGCACGTCTCGCAGGATTCCACGCGAATGTGCGGAAACTGCTCCGCAACGAACACCGGCAATCTCTCTTCGCGTTCCTCGCCGCAAGCCGGACAAAGAATCCGCCGGAAGTCCCACTCGTACGCGCAAAACGCACAGCGCAAAAATCGTTTTCCTCCATCGCCTTCCACACGCAGGATGCCCAGCGAGGGCAGGGAATCGCACTTTGGGCAAATATAAGGTGTGCTCTCCGTTGCCGGAGTCTCCAGGTGTGCGGCGACAAACTCTGCGTACGGCTGCATGAATCCGTGGGCAAGAAATTCCTGAAGGGGGTCGCGGCCATCGCCCTGTCGGGACACGCTGTCATCATCCGCCATCCCACCGTTCGCCCAATAATCGCTGAGCAGGGCCGTCCACGCCGCCGATCCTTGCCGGGCCAGCATCCCAGCGGCAGCCGCCAGCGGCCTCGGAGCGCGCAACTCAATAATCGCGAGAAAATTTGGATAGTGTGGCAACAACGCAATGAAATTCAGCTCCGACCTTAAATAGCCGTCCGGCGGCGCAATCGGCTGCTCTCCCCATCCCTTGGCAAAGCTGGTGCAGAGCTCTTTTTGAAATTGCGCGATCCGCTCGTAGAACGTCAGGGCTTCTCCCGCGAAGGGAAAATTCGCGGAAAGCTTTTCCGCGCGGAGAATTCGCTTTTCGTAGTCGGGAAGTTTGTACGCGGCGGTCGTCATTTGCGCGGCGCGGAGGATCCGCCCACGATTTCTTTATACCATTCGGGATGGTAGCGTTTCGCGAAATGCAGCGTCACGTCGCCTTGCACCATCGAATCAATCGCTCCACGCTCGGCGAATACACTCATGTAAATGTGAATCAGGAAGTTGGCAATCGTTGCCAGTGCAGCCACTGGGTGCAGAAACACCGCAACGTAGCGCAACCAGCGAAAGCTCCAGGGAATTTCTTCCGGAAACCACAGCACCAGGCCGGTCAACAACAAAACGATCGCGCCATAGAAAAAACTCCAGAACAGCGCCTTTTGTCCGGCGTTGTACCGCCCCGCCGGTGGCATCTTCTCGTCTTCATTCTGAATATAGTGTTTCAGCGAGCGCCACCATTCCTTGTCTGCTTCCGTGTTGTGCATCTGGTGCGACCACCTCGAAAACATCTTTATCACGGACACAGAGAAAATCAGCCCGATCCATGGATGCAATGTCCGTGACGTTTGCCCTCCACCCAAAACGGCCGCGATCCAGAAACACCACGGCGACCAGAACGCTAGCCCCGTCAACAATAGGTAGATATACGAAAGTGCCGCGGTCCAATGCGTCAGCCGTTCGCCAAAGTCGTATCGAACTACGCGGCCATTCGGAAGAATTTCGTCCGCGTGACTCATGGCTGCACTCCCTCATGTGGAGTTTCCACGCGCTCTTTCGGGCCGAACCGCAAGTAGTGCACAGCCAATCCAATCAGTCCGCCAACCATGGCCAGATTTCCAAACCACTTCAGGGGGCCTTTCCACAATTTCACCATCAGCGGAATTTGCGGATTGCTCGGCAGCCCACCATAAAGTTCCGGCTGCGTCGCGTCGTGCAGCACGTAGATCACGCCAGTGCCACCAACTCCTTGGGGATCGTAGACGCCTGCGTTCGGAAAGTTGTAATTGTCCTTCAATTGCTTCGCCCGCTGATTCGCGAGCACGAGCATGTCTTCTTTGCTTCCAAAGTGCAGACAACCCGTCGGGCAAGCCTTGATACACGCCGGCTCCAGCCCTTCGCTGACCCGGTCCGTGCACAGCGTGCACTTGTACACGCGCTTTGTCTCTTTGTTAAATTTCGGGATATTAAAAGGACATCCACTAATGCAGTAGCCACACCCGATGCATTTGTCCTGCTGAAAATCCACGATTCCGTTCGTGTATTGGATAATCGCGCCATCGGACGGGCAAGCCGCGAGGCATCCAGGCTCGGCGCAGTGCATGCACTGATTCTTCCGCATCAACCACATCAATGAGCCGTCTTCCTTCTCGTGTTCGTTGAAGAGAATCAGGTTCCAGTAATTCCAACGCGTCTCCGGCATCGTCTGATAAGTGTTGTCGAAGGTCGTCGGCGAAAACGGCATGTCGTTCCATTCGACGCACGCCACTTCGCACGCCTTGCAGCCGATGCACGTCGTCGTGTCCACCAGCTTCGCCACCGTGTACTGCCTCTGCGTGTCTTCACCAGGAATGCTTCCGGCGTGACCGGATATTTTCTGCACGCGAAGTGTGGCTTGACTCATCGCTTAGACCTTCGTCACTTTCACAAGGAAGCCCTTGTACTCCGGCGTATACGCGTTCGGATCGATCACGGAAGGTGAGAGCATGTTCGCAGGTGTCTTTGCCGTCTTGCCTTCATCTTCGGCAATTCCGCGATAGCCCCAATGAATCGGAATTCCAATTTGATAGGTCGTCTTTCCGTTGATTTGCATTGGCTTGATGCGTTTCGTCACCATCGCCTTCGCAATATAGAAGCCGCGCGCGCTTTCCACTTTCACGCGGTCGCCGCCCTGAATTCCACGCTCGCGCGCCATCTCTTCCGAAATCTCCACGAACGGCTCCGGCACTAGCTGCACGTTCATTGGATTGTTTTTCGTCCAATAGTGGTAGTGCTCCGTCAGACGATAGGTCGTGCACACGATGTCGAATCCATCTTTCGGGGAACCATACTTGTCCGCAGCCGACTTGAATTTCTTCGCGATCGGATTGTTCGTCTGCTTCGGATGAATCAGATTGTCAACCGGGCTCTCAACCGGTTCGTAAAATGTGGGGAAAGGCCCATCCGCAAAGGCACCGAGTGGCGCAAACAAGCGTCCCACTCCCTCCGCATTCATAATGAACGGTCCCATGTGGTCGGCTGGTTTCGAATCCGCCTTGAAGTCCGGAACGTCGTTGCCTACCCATTTTTGTGTCGCTTCACTCCACCAGATTTGTCTCCGCGACGCATCCCACGGCTTTCCATCCAGGTCGCAAGAAGCGCGGTTGTACAGCACACGCCGGTTCGCCGGCCACGACCACGCCCAGTTTTGGTGAACGCCCATCCCCGAAGGGTCGGACGCATCGCGCCTCGCAGTCAGATTTCCCGCTTCCGTGTACGAGCCGCAATAAATCCAGTTTCCGCCCGTCGTCGTTCCGTCGTCCTTCAGCCATGCAAATCCGGGCAATTGGTTCCCAGCCTTCAGTTGCACCTTCGTCGCCGGGTCTTCCGCGTCCACAAGCGTCTTGCCATTGATCTCCTTCAGCACTTCCGCGAGTGAGGGTGCCGCCGGATTCGTGTAACTCCAGGTGAGCTTCAAAATCGGGTCAGGGAATTTCCCGCCTTCCTTCTTATACAGATCGCGCACTTTCAGGAAAATTTGCGCGACGATGTCTTGGTCCAATTTACAGCTGGGCGGAACAGGCAGGGCCGCATTCTTCCACTGCAGCCATCGCGCCGAATTTGTAAACGTGCCGTCCTTCTCTGCAAAGCCCGCGCACGGCAGCCGGTACACCGTCGTCTGAATCTTTTTCTGATCCTCCGCGGTAATTCCCGGTGACTTCCAGAATTCGCTCGTCTCGTCGGGATAAATTTCCCCCACCACGAGCCAATCCGCTTTTTTCAACGCATCAATATTCTTCTGCGTATCCGGTCCAATCGCCACGCCGTTCATGCCAAACGCGAAAATCCCTTTGACGATTCCGTTGTACATGTTGTCCCACAACTGTACCCAGGAATAGTTGCGGTCCACTTTAGGCAGGTAGTCGTAAGCCCAATCGGTCTGCTTCGTTGCCGCATCGCCATAAAACGTCTTCAGCATGCTCACGGCAAACTTCGGCGTATTCCCGTAGTAGTTAAATGAGTCCCAATTTCCCGGTTTCGATGGCTTCGGCGTAATCCGCTTCATCCAGCCTTCAAAATTTCCGTCCGCCGGCGTCGGCACTTTCAGGTATCCCGGCAGGTTGTCGAAAATTCCCGCCATGTCCGTTGCGCCCTGAATGTTCGAATGTCCGCGCAATGCATTCACGCCGCCGCCCGCGCGTCCAACATTTCCAAGCAGCAGTTGCAGCATCGCCGCCGTTCGAATGATCTGCGTTCCGAACGAGTGATGAGTCCAGCCTACGGCGTAAATAATGGTCGCGACTTTCTTAATGTCACCCTTGTCGCGAACGGACGTGAACAATTCCGCCAATTCAAGATACTTCGCCCGCGGAATTCCCGTGACCTTCTCAACCATCTCCGGTGTGTACCGCGAATAGTGCTGCTTCAAAAGTTGAAACACGCAGTGCGGATTCTGCAGCGTCGGGTCGAATTCCGCTTTTTCCGGCAGGGGTGGAAGTGCTGGCGGTGCGCCCGGCTTGCCCGGTGCCGCGGATGGCGCGCCAGCATAGTTCCAGCTTGCGCGGTCGTATGTATGCGCCTTTTCGTCAAAACCGGAGAATACGCCCTCGTCTTCCGGCAGTTTGAAATCGTTCGAAACGATAAAGCCCGCATTGGTGTAATTGACGACGTATTCCTTCGCGATCCGTTCCTTCTCAATCGCGTAGCGAATAAACCCGCCCAAAAATGCAATATCCGTTCCCGCGCGAATCTGCGCAAACTTGTCCGCCACGCTCGCTGTTCGCGTGAAGCGCGGATCCACCACAATCATTTTTGCGTTTCGATTTCGTTTGGCTTCAATCGCCCATTTGAAGCCGCAAGGATGGTTCTCCGCAGGATTCCCGCCCATGATAAGCATCATGTCGGTATTCTTGATGTCCACCCAACCGTTGGTCATCGCCCCGCGTCCGAATGTTGGTCCCAAACTTGAGACCGTGGGGCCGTGTCAAACTCTAGCCTGGTTTTCTAAATGGACGACTCCCAGGCTTCTCATGGATTTCACAACCAAATAATTAAACTCGTTTGTGTCCGTACATCCGCCGGTCCACGCAATCGATTCGCACCGGTTTACGCGATTGCCTTTGGCGTCCACTTCGATGAACGTATCATCGCGCGTCTTCTTGACCTTCGCCGCGATCTCATTCAGCGCCTGATCCCACGAAATATCTTCCCAATCCGTTCCACCCGGCCGCCGCACTTGCGGCTTGATAATCCGCCGGTCATTCAGTATGTCTTGTTCGAGAGAAGAGCCCTTCGGGCAAAGCGTGCCGCGGTTGATCGGATGATCCGGGTCACCCTCGACGTGCACCACTTGCGGCGTAACATTCTTCGCCCGGTCCCCAATCGTATAAATAATGACGCCGCAGCTTACGGAGCAATATGGACACGTGGACCGCGTCTCATTCGCTCTCGCAATTTTTAAGACTCTTAGTTCTGCGTAGGCGGGTTGCAGGTCGAAGCCAAAAACAGCGGCTGCGGCCCCTCCAACCGTGGCTACCTTCAGGAAATCTCTGCGTGACGCGTGCATTTCGCCTCCCCTGAAGCCGAAAACAAACGCGTGGCCCCTGTAATATTCGTTTACCGACGCCAAGTCAAGTAAAAGTCGAGTGAACGCCCAGCGCTCGACTCTTCAGGCGATTCCTTCAGCTTGGTTTCGGACTTTAGATGCATTAGTTCTCCGGGACAGATACAGCCTTTTTTCCCCTCAATCGATTCAGTCACCTTGCCCACTCGCGCACGCGCGATTCTTCGGAGCGCGTCATGCGATAAACATCGTCCTCCGAATTCCTCTATCCGAATGTACGCATGGCTAGCGATTTTTTACATAGCGGGCCGGCACTGGACCCCTCGATTCCTTCCCACATCTTTCCATCGCAATGAGTTAGATGACATTTCGATCTGGTGAATCGCTTGCTCTGTGCTTCTCCGGGTTTGTCTGTCCCGGACCCGTGTCCTTTGTCCCCAATTTCGCGTACTAAAAGTTCTAGAACCTATTTGGCTGACGATTTCTCGAACGCACCAAGGCGGAAAGGGAGACACATGTGTAACGCGCCGCACTTTCGGGGCTCCAAACTTCTCTTCACATTTAGTTTTTTGGCAGCAGCTTCGCTCATAATCTTCATCTCAGGAAGTTGCAGCGGCGGCAATTCCGCAATGCAGACTTCTTCGATGGGCATGATTCAAGTAAGTATCAGCGATCCTCCCAGCTGCATGCCGCCCAACGGACAATTCACACATGTCTTTATCACCGTGCGCTCGGTTCAAGCGCACACCAGCACTACGGCAGACGACAGCACCCCGGGTTGGCAGGAGCTCGCCCCGCAATTGGCCGCCCAACCGATGCAAATCGATCTTTTTTCTTCGCCGCAGACGAACTGCATCCTCGCCCGGCTCGGCTCCGCCAGTCTTCCCGTGGGCAGTTACCAGCAAATCCGTCTTCTCCTCCTCTCCAATTCTCCTTCTGCACAATCCGCCGCTCCTTCTACTAATGCTTGCGCGGGAAATGGCTTCAACTGCGTCGTGCTCAGTGACAACTCTGTCCACCAGCTCGTCCTCAGCAGTCAGGACAACACCGGCCTCAAAATTCCTCCAGGCCAAATTGTCGGCGGCCCCATCACAGTCGCTGCAGGTCAATCCGTTGACCTCAACATTGACTTCAACGCCTGTGCCTCCATCGTTCGCGAAGGCAATGGCATTTATCGCTTGAAGCCGACTCTCACCGCCGGTCAGGTGAGCGCAAACAATTCCGGTATCAGTGGCCAAGTCATTGACGCCGTCACCAAAGCTCCAATCACCGGAAATGTTCTTGTCGCAATCGAGCAGCCGGACAGCACCGGCGTGGACCGCATCGTCATGGAGTCAACTGCCGACGCAAACGGAAATTTCCGCTTCTGCCCACTACCGACCGGCACTTTTGACATCGTCGTCGTTGCCGCCGGCCCTAACAATCTTCCTTACAACGCGACGGCCGTCCTCAACATTCCCAACGGCGCAAATCTTGGCGCCATCCCACTGCAACCGGAAGCAAACGCCGCTGCTCCCGCAATCCTGCAGGGCTTCGTCACCGCCACGACGGGCACCGCCGGAGCTTCCGTTGACGTGAGCCTCTCAGCTCTCCAGCAAGTCTCCTTCGGCTCTCCTGCCGCAACGCGGCAGCTCACCATCCCGCTTGAGGCAATTCAATCCACGCAGACAATGTCGGCAACCGCTTCGACCCCTTTAATCTCAATCACAAACAACACAAATTGCCCGACCGGCAGCCCCGCGAATTCCAACTGCGCCCAATACACTCTTGTTGTTCCAGCAAGCAATCCCAGTGTCGGCGTATTCTCCTCCTCCGGATTCACTTTCTCCACGCCCGCCGCCGCACCAGTCCTCTTCACCGTGGATGCGCGTGCCGCTCTACCCAACAGTGGCGGCACGCCCGATTGTTCGCCATCGGAAATCATGACCTCGACCGATGCCACGGACGTGCCGCTCGCTGTCACATCGGCTACCGTCACCAACGTTGCTCGCACTGATTTCAAGGGCTGCTCGTGAAATCCCGGCACTTCTAAACTTTCAGGATCTGTTTCACGGGCGCAGGTTTTTCGAAAGTGAAGGCTCCCGAAGATTCCTGCAAATTCATTGTGCCTGCGCCCTCTTAATTCTTCCTCAAAACCACATTCGCCTCGTCACCTTCATTCGGCAGATTTTTCAATTTACGGTACAATTTAGGGCTATGCTTTCGGTCAATAACGTCTCTATGCGGTACGGAGCGCGCGTCCTTTTCGAGGACGTCACCTGCTCCTTCATGGCAGGACGCCGCTACGCCATCACGGGCCCCAACGGCGCCGGTAAGTCCACTCTTATGAAGATCTTGACGGGCGAGATCGAGCCTACCAATGGCTCCATCACCCGCCCCAAGCGTCTCGGAATCCTGCGCCAGGATCAGTTCGCCTTTGACGACTACCGCGTCCTGGACGTCGTCATCATGGGCAACTCTATCCTCTGGGCTACCCTCCAGGAACGCGACGCCCTCTACGCCAAGCCCCACGAAGAGCTCACCGACGCCGATGGCATGCGCCTCGGTGAACTCGAAGGCATCGTTGGTGAAGAAGGCGGCTACACCGCCGAAGCCGACGCCGCCATTCTCCTCGACGGCCTCGACATCCCTTCCGAACTCCACGAACGCAAGATGGGCGAGCTCCAGGGCGGCCAGAAAGTTCGTATCCTTCTCGCGCAAGCGCTTTTTGGAAACCCCACGGCGCTCCTGCTCGACGAGCCCACGAACTACCTCGACCTCGATTCCGTCCACTGGCTTCAGGACTATCTCAACTCGTACGAAGGCATCCTCATCGTCATCTCGCACGACCGCCATTTTCTGAACAGCGTTTGCACGCACGTCGCGGACATTGACTATGAATCCGTCATCACCTACGTTGGCGGCTACGACGACATGGTCCTCGCCAAAACCTCCGTCCGCTCGCGTATCGAATCCGAAAACAAGCAGCGCGAAAAGAAAATCGCGCAACTCCAGGAATTCATCGCCCGCTTTTCCGCCGGCACACGTTCCGCCCAGGCCACTTCGCGCAAAAAAGAAGTCGAGCGCCTGGCGACCACCGAACTCGCGAAATCAAATATTCAGCGTCCGTTCATGAAATTCGAGCTGCAAAAGCCTTCTGGCCGCCATCCCCTCGAATTCAAGGGTGTGAAAAAATCTTATGGCGATCTGAAAGTCATCAGCGGTTTCTCAGCCAACATAGATCGCAATGAAAAAATCGGTCTCCTCGGCCGCAACGGTGTAGGGAAGACCACACTGCTTCGCTCGCTCATTCGTAATGCGCCCGGCCTCATTGACGATTCCGATCGTCATTTCGGCGTGGATGGTGGCACCGTCCGCTGGGGCCACGAAACCAGCGTCGGCTACTTCGCGCAAGAACATGATCTGGACAAAACTTCCAACACGTCCGTTATCGAATGGCTTGCGCAGTTCGACCCGCTCGCTGGCCAGCAAACGCTTCGTGGTCTTCTCGGCCAAATGCTTTTCAGCGGCGATGACGCCACCAAGCCCATCAAAGCGCTCTCCGGCGGAGAAACCGCACGCATTCTTTTTTGCCGGCTTATGCTCCTCAAACCGAACGTCCTTGTTTTTGACGAGCCTACCAACCACCTCGATCTCGAATCCATTAACGCGCTCAACATCGCGCTCCAGCGCTATGAAGGCACCGTTTTCCTCGTCACGCACGACCACGACCTTCTCGACGAAGTTGCCACCCGCATCTGGCATTTCGATCACGGCCATATCGACGATTTCAAGGGTCCTTACGCCGATTTCCTCACGGATCAACAACGCAAAGCCGCGCAGGCAGCCGGCGCTCGCCGTTAGCATTCACTCCCACAACACCCACAAAAATAAGATCTTACACGCTACAGTGTTCGCTCGATTGTGCATAAAACACAACAAAAGTAGCTTTAAGGTGTTAGATCCAATGGGAGCCGAATGCGAGTAATCGGCTCAAGCGTGAAGAACCAAATCTGAAAATCATGGAGGCACTTCTCGCTTTCCAGGCCGGAGTGCGGGAAGAAGCGTAAAACATGAAAATGAATTGGAAACGATGGACGGGGACATTGTTACTGGCAGGAACGCTGATCGGCGCAGCACCGGCGGCATTCGGCCAAGTCTCGGTAGGTATCGAAATCGGTGCACCGCCACGGCCGCGTGTGGTGCACGTGCATCCGGTGCAGCCTGGACCAGAATATGTCTGGATTGATGGATACTGGTATCCCGTAAACGGCCGCTACGTTTGGCACGGCGGCTATTGGACCCGCCCGCCCTATGAAGGAGCGCGCTGGATCGGTCCTCGTCACGAGGGCGGACGATTCTACGTGGGATATTGGGACGGTCCGCACGGGCGTTTCGAACACAGCCATCATTGGGACCATGACCACGATCGCGACCACGATCGCTGGCGTGACCACGACCACGATCATCACTAAACACTTACAGTTTTTGTTTCATGAAAGGCCGGCCCCAACCCGGCCTTCTTATTTCTTGCTGTGATAACAGTAGTGGACCGTTTCTTCAATATCCCCAAAAAACAAGTAACGTAGCTAGGGGGTTTCAGGCCAATCACACCGTACAACAAATCTTTCTGCGGGGTATTTATACGCTTGTACGATGGAAATAGCTTCACCGCCGCAACCCATCCAGCTCCTCTGCGGCCGGGAACCAATCGTTTGATGATGGAGGCATTCCGACCGCGCGTCACAAACGCGGTGAAAGGAAATGAACATGAAACTCAATTGGAAACTGGGAATAGGAACACTCCTGCTCGCCGGCACGTTCTTCGCAGGAGCGCCGAGCGCATTTAGCCAGGTCTCGATCGGCATTCAAATCGGCTCGCCGCCAGCACCGCATGTCTATGCGGCCCGCCCGCAGTGCCCAGGGCCCGAAGCCGAGTATGCTTGGGTGGAAGGCTACTGGTATCCAGTAAGCGGTCATTATTACTGGCACAAGGGCTACTGGACTCGTCCGCCTTACGTTGGCGCAGTCTGGGTCGTCCCGCGCTATGAAACAGGCCGCTATTACGGCGGATACTGGCAAGGACCTCGCGGCCGCTTTGAACATAGCCATAAATGGGACCATGACCACGACCGCGATCGTGGTCGCTGGCACGACGACGATCACCACGACAACGGCAAGCACAAAGGCTGGGACAAAGATAAAGATCATCACGACCATGATCGTGGCTAAATACCCGTTATTTTTGTGGTGTTTATAAAAAGGCCGGGCAGAAGCCCGGCCCTTTTATTTCTTTCCCGCGATTATTGCTGAGTTCGCTGTTGCCTCAGTACCCGAGCCCCGCTAGCACGCCACGCATATATGCAAAACTCTCAATCACTCCCGGCATGGGCTCATCCGCATGAATCTCGTACTCCAAATCAACGAACCCTTTGTATTGGATCGCAACAAGCGTCTCAAATATCTTCCGCACCGGCATAGTCCCTTCGCCCACTGCCACCTGACTCTCTTTGCTCTGGCCATTCGCCAAATCCTTTATATGCATGTTGAAGAGTCTTGGCCCCACTTCGCGAATCGCTGCGACCACGTCCGTCCCCGCTCGCATCGTATGGCCTACGTCAATGCAACAACCCATCCGCGGATCCAGATTCTTCACTGCCTTCAGCACATCCAGCGGCGAGGGCCACAATTTGTCCTCCGGCCCATGATTGTGAATCGCGAGCCGGATGTCATATTCCTTCACAAATTTTTCAATGCGCGGCAGTGTCGCCACAGCAGGATCGCCCGCCACAATCACTTTGATCCCGGCTCTCTTGCAATATTCAAACTTGCTCCGGATGTCCTCGTCCTCATCCCTCGGAAAATAAATCGTTCCAGCGGCGTGCAGTTCGATTCCCGCTGCGGAATAATCCGCCAGCGCCGCTGCCTCCGCCTGAGCGTCCATCGGCAAATGATCTTTCGTGTCCTTCGCATTCAAGTCGGACACATTCACCTGCTTCAGGAATCCAACCATCTGCGCCCGCGTGAAATTCCGGAACGTGTAGCTCGCCACTCCCAAACGAATCGGCGCAACAAAGTTTGTACCTCGGCTTCCTCCAAAAGCGGGCAACACGCCGCCTGGTGTCGCGAACCCTGCTACAGCAACCGCTCCTGCTTGCACGAAATTGCGTCGTGATAATTGTTTTTTCTCAAACACGCGGCGCCCATCCCTTCTCGTACTCGCGCCCCCACATCTTCATCGCCTCCGCATCTCCCTGAATCTTTCCGTCCTTCGTATCCAAGTGCAACTCGCGATTCACCGTCCACGCGATATTGGAAAGCTGCAGCATCGTCACCGCAACGTTTCCCACCTCGATCGGCGCATTCAGCTTCTCGCCTTTCTGAATTCCGGCGATGAAATTAGCAAAGTGCATGTCTGTCATCGAATCGCGGCCCACCAAATCCGCCGACGAAGTCCCGCTGCCGGCCTTGAATTCGCTCGTCTTCTTTCCTTTCAGGTCGTAAATCTCATAACCGTCTCGATCCACAACCACGGTCCCCGTCGTTCCCATGATTGCAGAGCCGCGATCCCGCCCATGATCCCTCATGCCTTCGCAGCTTCTTCCTTCCCACGTAAGCAGTTTGTCGTCGTACTCAAAGCTCGTCACCAGCGTGTCGTAAAATTGCCAGTCGTCTTGAAAGTGATACCTTCCTCCCGAGGCCGTTACCCGCTTTGGATAATCCACACCTAGCGCCCACCGGCACACATCCACTTCATGCGTCCCGTTATTCAGCGTCTCGCCAGTCCCATAAACGCGGAACCAGTGCCAGTTATAAGGATGCAGATTGTCCCGGTACGCTTGCCGCGGTGCCGGACCCTGCCACAAATCCCAATCCAGTTGCGCAGGCACCGCCACTTCTTTGCCCACGCCAATCGATTTTCTCGTGTTGCTGTACCACGCCTTCGCCATGTACGGCCGGCCAATCTCTCCCGCGCGAATCTTTTCAATTACCGCAATGGTGTGCAGGGAAGACCGCTGCTGCGTTCCCATCTGCACCAGCTTGCCGTACTTCTGCTGCGCGGCGACCAGCATCGCGCCCTCGGCCGGATTGTGGCTGCACGGCTTCTCTACATAAACATGCTTGCCCGCCTGCAACCCCGCAATTGCCATTGGCGTGTGCCAGTGATCCGGCGACGCAATGGTGATCGCGTCCACGTCCTTCCGTTCCAGTACTCTCCGAAAGTCCTTTTCCGCTACCGGCTTTTCACCCATCTCTTTCGCTGTCGCGTCTGCAAACTTCGCCAGAATGCTTCCATCCACGTCGCACACATGCGTGATGCGTGCCGCCTTCTGGTTCGCCTTCAGTGAAGAAAGATGCGCGTAAGCCCTGCTATTCAATCCAATCACCACAAAATTCAGCCGCTCATTCGCTCCCATGACTTGCGAATAGCTCTTGGCCCCCATCCCAACTGTTGACCCAACCGCCAGGCTCGCTGCGCTTACAGCCAGCCCATCAATAAATTCGCGTCGTGTAACCATATGTTTTTTCCTTTGGCAGAAACCGAAGCGCCAGAGTTCGCCAGGGGACAAGATACACCAAAGCCGCATTTCCTGGAACTAGTTCCACGCAAAATTCCGCATGTAAGGGTCGGTCTTTGCTCTGTCCTGTGCGCATGCCCAGTCATTCACTTCGCAATCCATGGGTTGCGCCGCCGCATCAATAAAATTCCGCCGTGCAGGCATTGTTTTTATCTTCGGCGAATTTCCTTCAGAAATGTAGCGGCTTACTTCAGGTTCATGCGTTCCAGTAGAGTTTGGAACCGCGGTTCGCTTCGCAGCGAGTCGTACCACGGTTCAACTCCTATTGAGGTTAATGCGATCGAACGCTGCGTGTAGGCTTTTTCCAGGTATTGCAGCGCCAATTCCTTCTCATTCAACCCGATATAGGAGAATGTAAAAACCAGCGGATCGATCGGTTGCTTCTTGTTGAGTTCCTCGATTTTCTTCAACGCGCCGCGCGCCTCCGCCAGTCGGCCCGCTCTCCCATTGTAGTAAACCAATTCCCCCCACTCCCATGGGCTTTTTTCACCATGTCGCTCCAGCTTATCGACAGTCGCCAGCAACTCCGTTCTCATCCCTTTTTCCACATACACGCTCATTAATCCTCTCGCACGCGGAAAATTCGGATCCATTTCGAGGACTGCGAGGTATTCCTGCATCGAAAGATCGTATTTTCTCGAATAGTAGAGTATGAGCGCTTTGTCCGTAGCAATGATCAGCGATTGCGGATCGAGCCGTCGCGCGCGCTCCATCTCAGCTAGCGCTTCCTCGAGTCGTCCCATCAGCGCCAAATATTCCGCGTACCAGTGGTGCGCCGTCGCGTAATTGGGATCCGATTCGATCGCCAGGCGGTATTCCTTTTCCGCCGTCGTCCAGTCCCAATCGCAATCTTGCGCCACCACTGCCATTGCAGTGTGGGCTTCAGCCAAAGTGCCGTCCAATTCCACCGCTCGGCGCGCGGCATCATGTGCCTTCATCTTCAACTCGGTTGATGTAACTCCCCCATATCCGACCAGCAGTACATACGAACTTGCCAGCCCGGCGTACGCCCTTGCCGACGTTGGGTCCTTCTTCACTGCGTCGTTGAAGTAGCTAATCGCTTTAGTGAATCCATCCAGTGTCCGCTTATTCCAAAAATAGAGTCCGCGCAAATAGAGGTCGTAACCTTCGTAGGATTGGGAGGAGAGCAGCGCCGGGCGAACCGCGCCGTTTCTTTGCGGGGAGTTCAGCGTGAGGCGAATCTCGCCAGCAATCGCCTGCGCGATGTCAGCCTGAAGTGTCAGGATGTCGCTCAATTCCCGATCGTACTGATGGGACCAAACGTTTGCTTGGTCTTTTGTTTGAATCAGCTCCGCTGAAACACGTACCCTTCCCCCGTCTCTGCGGACACTTCCTTCCAATAAATATTGTGCTCCCAACTCGCGGCCGATTTTCTGCGGCTCTTCCCGGTTTTGTTTATAGCGCATAACCGAACTGCGGCCGATCACCGCTAAGCGTTGTGGGTCGAGCCGACCGAGCTGCGCGATCATCTCCTCTGTCAATCCGTCGCTGAAATAATCTTGCCCTGCGTCGCCTGTCAGATTTTCGAAGGGAAGTACGGCCAGCATCAGGCGGTTTTCTGCCAGTGGTGCCTTGCGGTGGAGAGACCATTGGTAATAAACCGTAAACGCCGCAACGACCAGAAGCGAGGCGCCAAGCGGCAACACCCACCTGTGCCGTGGTGCCGGCTCGGAACGCCTCTCAGGAAGGATTCTTCGGTTTACCAACTCCGCTGTCGAGGGTTGTTTTGGATTGGCGGTTTCGTTCTGGGCCGGCGACTCCACTACCGTAACGGGGGCCATCATACGGTACCCGAGCTTGGGGAGAGTTTGGATATAAGCAGGCTCGGTTGCCGAGTCGTTTAATACACTGCGAATCTCCTTAATCGCAGTGTTCAACCCATGCTCAAAATCCACAAACGTCTCTTTGGTCCAGAGCCGCTCCTTTAACTCTTCGCGCGCAACCATATCTCCCGCGCGTTCCGCCAAAAGTTGCAGCACCTGGAACGGCTGTGGACGCAGCTTCAGCTTGGTTCCTTGCTTGTAGAGTTCGCGCGTCCGGCTTCGCATTTCATACGGTCCGAACCGGTAGGAGGGGCTGGTAGACATACAAAGACGCGGCAACTGTCAGGCAATTTTGCATTGACCTTTCGGTTTCGGCAACTCAAATCTCCCGTTTTGTGTCACTTGCGCCTACACCTTTTTCCCACTCTTCCTTCACCGGAACTCTATTGACCCTTTCCTCCGGATTTGAGACTCATCGCCCTCGACTGTGCACACCCGACTCCCCGCGGTGTTGTCCCAATCAAGAACTTGAAATTGGTCGATCTCGGAGGCAGAGCATGAGTTCCACCCCTGGCAGCGGCCCATTGCGCCCAATCGCCACATCTTTGAAGTCTCCGTCGAACTCTGACCTGCGATCTCGCTTCCGGTTCGCATCGTATTTCGCGTTAATTGTCGCCGCACTCCTGATTCTCGGTGGATCTAAACCTGCCTCAGCCCAAGGCGTCATTTTCGTAACCGATCTCACTCAGAAAATCGGCAGCACTGGCGGGTGTTCACTTCCGGAAGCTATTTACTCGGCGAATTTTGACAACAATATCGCTGTCGTGTCCTACGACATACTTGGAAATCCAATCTACGTCACTACCAACTGCCTTCCGGGCAACGGCGCGGACAGAATTGTTCTGCCGACTCAGACCGTCTTTACTTTCCGGAAGTTCATTAACGATTTCTCCAACCCCTTCGGAGCGACGGCGACTCCCATGGTTACCTCGCCCATAACGATCGAAGCGAACGGCTCAACCCTGCAATGGACTGGCAGCAATAATGCCCGTGCCTTCACGGTGGCGAGCACCGGCCATCTCACGCTCGACGACATCTACATTCGAGATTTCCGCGTTAACGGTGGAAACGGAGGTAGTGGTGGTGGCGGCGGACTCGGAGCTGGTGGCGCAATCTATGTGAAAGGTGGAGGAAGCCTCAACGTCGAGCGGAGCACATTTTCTGGGAACAAGGCGACCGGCGGCAACGGTGCTGCAACAGCTTTTGGTGGTGGTGGTGGTGGATTCGGAGGCAACGGCGGCTCAGGTCCTACCGGCGTCTTTTCGAATGCAGACGGAGGTGGCGGAGGCGGCGCGATCGGCGATGGCGCTGGCCACACATCCGCTTTTGTTGGCAATGGTGGTGGTGGCACGATCTCTGCGCCCGGGGCGATCATTCAGGACCAAATTTTAATGCGCTTGCAGCCCGGATTTGCGTGTGGCGGTACAGGGGGTGGTGGCTCCCAAGACGATGGGGCCGATGCTACTTGTGCAGGAGGCGGTGGAGGTGGCGGCAACGGGGGATTCGGATTCGCCGGCATTACTGCTGGTAACGGCGGAAACGGTAACTATGGTGGAGGTGGCGGCGGGGGTGGGCAAACAAGCTCCGGCGACAGAGGCAACGGTGGCAACGGAGGATTTGGCGGCGGAGGTGGCGCGGGTTGGCAAGACGACAGTGGAGCTTGCGGCAGCGGAAGTAGCGGCGGAGACGGCGGATTCGGCGGCGGTGGCGGCGCGGGACCTGGAGGGCAAATTTCCGGCGGGCCGGGCCACGGCGGCACGTATGGCGGAAACGCCTCCTGTAACAACGGCGGCGGCGGCGGAGCACTTGGTGGCGCCATTTTCAGCGACGGCGGCGGCGTCACGATTGAAAACAGCACCTTCTCGGGAAACTCCGTTACTCGAGGTCTTGGGGCAGGGGCGAACTCCACTCATCCTGCAGGTGACGGCGGCGACGCAGGCGGCGCCATCTTCGCGGTTCGGGGCTCGCTCACCATTCGAAATTCGACGATTAGCGGCAATCAAAGCATCAATCCTGGCGGCGGAATAGTCGTCTCGAGTCTCGACAACTTCACGCTCTATAACACGATCGTTTCCGACAATGGAACTTCAACTGATCCCCAATGTTTGGCTACAGCCGTCGCCGATAGTTCCGGATCCGGCAACGCGATCACCGACAGCCAGTCAAACTGCCCCGGTATCATCACGAGAGACAATCCCCAATTGGGACCGCTGCAGCTGAATTCGCCGGGAATCACCCCGACGATGGCCATCTCAAAACTCAGTTCCGCATTCGATACTGCTGACGCAGGCACTTCGCTCATCATCGACCAACGGGGATTCCCTCGCCCGCAAGAAAATGGATTTGATATCGGCGCTTTTGAGCTTTGCATACCGCACGGTATTCTCGGTCTTAACTGCGCGATACCCCCCGAAATTAATCCAAATCCGCCCAGCATGGTTAATCTGACCATTCAAATCTTGCCTGCGGCCACCGGCACCACGATCCCTGCGCCAGGAAATTACCCCGAACCGTTGAGTTCCGTGGTCGTGGTCGCCGCGATTCCAAATCCTGGTTACGGATTCGTGAATTGGACCGGAGGCGTAGCCGATCCGACCAATTCCTCGACTACCGTCATCATCGATCAGGGGAAAACGATCACCGCCAACTTCTCACCACTCGGGGCAACCATGGCGGGAAACATCATTGCCAAGACGGGACCCGCGAATGCGCGCGTGTGGACGCTTTCTCTGCTCGACAACGGCCCCGGCGTGGCGAACGCAACAACAATCCATGATTTCACTCTTACGCAAACTTATGGCGCAGCTTGTATTCCAGTACTCAAGAATGCGGCATCCTTTCCGCTTTCACTTGGCAATCTGACCGCGGGGCAAACTGGAACAACAACCGTAACGCTCGACTTCACCGGCTGCGCGGCATCCGCGCGCTTCACCGCCAAATTTACTTATTCCGCGAATAACGGCGCCGTCTCCGGCTTCGTAACTCGCACCAACCAATATCAATGAGAAGGATCGGAGCGACGGTGGCGAGCGGAATCAAGATTATTCGATGGATGGCTGTGGCGGCTGCGCTACTGCTTTTCTCCGCTTGTCAGGAGCGAGCCGCAGCGCAGACCGGCGCACTCATCTTCGTCACGAGCCTTGAGGACAAGATCAGTTCCACTGGCGGATGTTCTCTCGAGGAAGCCATTTATTCCGCAAATCTGAACAACAACATTGCGCCCGATTCGCTAAATGACGATGCAAGCGAGCATTTCATCACCACGCAATGTGTACCGGGCAGTCCGGACGGCACTGACATACTTGTGTTGCCGGCAGGAGCCCTGTTTCTGTTGGACCATCCAACGCTTGATATTCACAACCCGTTTGGACCAACCGCTACTCCACCCGTCACCTCAAGAATTAGGATTGAAGCAAACGGTTCGCGCTTTCAACTTTCGGGAACGCAAGACTTCCGGGCATTTGCAGTTGCGAGCACCGGAGATCTCACGATTTCTGCGGCATACATTAGCGGGTTCACAGTCAGAGGCGGAGACGCAGGTTTCGATAGTGTCGGCAATTTCGGCGGCGGGGGTGGCGGTGGCATGGGAGCTGGTGGTGCAATTTACATCAAGGGCAGCGGCAGCCTAGTCATCGAAAACTCAACTTTTGAAGGAAATGGAGCCATCGGCGGAAATGGCAGCGTTGCCGGTACTTCGAGTATCACGGGCGCAGGGGGCGGAGGAGGAATGGGAGGGAACGGTTTCGTTGACCCATTTGGAACTGCCGGAAGCCCCGGCGGTGGCTCGGGCAGCGATGGCAGCCGGATAGGAGGCGGCGGAACTATTCCCATTACCATTCCACTCACCGACGCGAACTTTGATGCAATCTTTCCACTGTTTTGTGGGGGCAGGAACGGAGGTGCCGGCGTTGCCGGCGAGGATGGCCTTTGTCCAGGTGGCGGTGGAGGCGGTGGGGGGCATGCTAAGACGGATAACGTGGATCTTGCCTGCTTGCCAGTGATCGGCGGAGAGCCTGCAAAAAAGGGCGGAAATGGCAACTACGGCGGCGGCGGTGGTGGTGGCGGGAGTTGTGAAAATGGATCGGGAGCGAATGGTGGTGATGGCGGATTTGGCGGAGGTGGTGGCGCCGCGATTGGCAGCTGCGACTCGGGAGGACATGGAGGATTCGGCGGCGGCGGCGGAACGTGCGCCGACCACCCCGGCACGGGTGGAAAATTTGGCGGAGATGCCAATGCCCACAACGGCGGCGGCGGCGGAGCGCTAGGCGGAGCCATCTTCAGCGATGGAGGAGCAGTCACGGTCCGCAACAGCACTTTCACCGGGAATTTCGCAGTGCGCGGCCTAGGCGGAAGCGCCGGAACTCCTGGTGCCGCAGACAACGGTGCGGACGCAGGCGGCGCAATCTATTCCTGGAACGGCTTTCTTGAAATCCAGAATTCAACGATCAGTGGCAATCAGGGGACCGGCAGTCTCGCAGGAGTCGGGGTTTCTGGGACAACGTTTGTTTTGAACAACACAATTATTTCCAACAATGGCGCGCAAGTATGCAGCGTAGGTACCGGCTCGACGGTTAGTGGCGTAGGCAATCTAATTCAAGAAAACGTGGATTGCCCCGGCGTCGTGAGCAGCGATGATCCCCAATTGAGTGCCTTGGACATTAACAACGGCGGACCAACGCCGACAATGGCCATTTCGAGAACCAGCCCGGCGATTGACGCGGCTGATCGGAGTACATCTCTGCAATTGGATCAGCGAGGCACCGAACGGCCGCAGCCCTTGGACGGCGGGTTTGACATTGGAGCGTACGAACGCTGCCCGCTGCGAAAATTTGGGCCAACCTTCACGGAGAGATGCGACAACGACATCATAACTACGACTCCGGAAACTTGGCCACTAACAATGATTTCCTCTCCGGCTCAAGGCGGCGCTCTTACCCCCGCAGCGGGAATCAACATCGAGCCGAAAAATGTCGTTGTGTTGATTTCCGCGGCACCCAATCCCGGATTCGTGTTCAACGGATGGAGCGGTAACGTCACGGATCCTTTCCTCTCGACCACTACTGTGGTCATGGATCAGCCCCAGACTGTCACGGCAAACTTTACGTCGCTCTTCGCAACCATGGCCGGAAATATCACCACAAAAACCGGACCACTGAACGCACGAGTCTGGACGTTGACATTGCTGGACAACGGACCGGCGGTGACAAGCGGCGTGCAGATTCTTAGCTTCACGCTGACGCCAGCCCCCGGAAGAATCTGCACACCTGTCATCAACACGCCTTTGCCGCTTTCCCTTGGCACGATTGGCGTGGCACAGACAGGGGCCACAAGCGTAACGATTGACTTTACGGGTTGCGCCGCAGCATCTCGATTCACTGCAACCTTTACCTATTCCGCAAACGGCGGGGTCGTTTTCGGTTCCGTCGTTCGCACCAATCAGTTTCAGTAGTCAAGCTTGAGCAGAACCTAGGAGAAAAAAATGCAAATGATCCGATCAGCAGCCCTCGCAATAGCCTGTATGTTTGCCGTCGTCAGCTTGGCGCAAGCCGATACTCTCCCCGCGCTAACCCTTATTCCTTCTGATGGAGCCATCACCGGCGCGGCCGGCACCACTGTCGGCTGGGGATTTACGCTGATGAATCTCGGCTCGAACTGGCTGGTGGTCACGGGATCGGACTTCTGTGTTGCCGTCATCACTTCGCCCTGCAGCAATTCTCTGGGGACATATACTGATTTCATTGGCCAGCAGTTTTTTGCAGTTGGGCCCTCACCAGAAAGCGGCAGCATTACCCAGGCTTTTGACAACAGCACGCAAACCGGCATGGGAAGTTTCTTTATCAACCCGGCCGCGACCGGTAGCGTATTCGGTGAAATCGCGCTGACCTATGACTTGTTCAGCGTTGATCCCAATTCCACTGATTTCAATCCGGACCTTGATACTGTCTCCGTTGGAAATTATCTGACGGCGCCCGCTTCGGTCACAGTAGGCACTTCGACCACCGTTCCGACGCCTGAACCGCGCACACTACTCCTTATCCTCGCTGGCATCGCCACGCTTCTTGCCGCGAGGAGGTTTCTCGCTTAACTAGGGCTGTGCCGCGCCACGCTTTTGTTTCCCTCGAGCGATAGAAGAAGAGCACCTAATCTGAGCTCACTAGTTAGCCGATTTCGACATCGTCTCTGCACCCCTGCGGGATTAATGAAAATGTAGTATATTATTGACAAAGTAAACGAACTCTGCTATTCTCCGCAGTGTGTAGCTAATTCCAGTTCGAATTTCTCACCACAAAGCAGGATTGCTATCCCCTTTGGTTTGCTGGCCCTGCAAAACCCTCTTTGCGCATCCCTTTTCTTTTGATAACCATGCAAAACCACCGGGGTGGAGGCATCCTCCAGCCAGCGTCCGCTCAATAAGTGGGAATTACCTAAATTCCGCGTCCGTAAGCCCTGTATTTGTCACTCTTACAAAAACAACCGGGGTACGCCCAAACTATTTCCATTCTGGAACTGTTCTCGATCCCCTTGAACGTTTGGAACAAGGCGTTGCGCGGCTACCACATCTTTCACTCAACGAATGCTTCACCCGCTTTCACGATGCGGATCTTATGGTCGGTAAACGTGTCATGCATCGTCGGCACCATCGTCTTGGGCATGTGGCATGTGGTGCAGTTCTTCGTCGCGACGGGACAAGCCGCTCCGTGATGTTGCGCATCCGCTTTCTGTCCCACGCCCGACAGATGGCAACTCGAGCAAGCTCCGTCGTACGACGCAGGGTCCGTACTCACCTCGACGTGTGGATCGTGGCACGCAAAGCAACGCAGTCTCTCGTCGCCTTTGCCCCAGCACTTGCTCTCGACCAGCCGGTACGGCTGCGCGCGCACAACTCCGACGCCTCTGACCCCGGAAAGTTTCACGTCCCACCACGCTCCGTGGCACGCGCCGCAAAATTCCACCGAATCCGTCGGCCCAAGCCGCGCCGGATTAAAAATGAATTCGCCCTTCGCGTCGGAAATTCCCGCGAGCTTCGCCGCTTGCATCGTGGCTACATGTCTTGCGCCCGGCCCGTGGCACGCTTCGCAGCTCACGCCCTTCACCAGGTTCTGTTCGTCGAATTTGCCATCAATGATGGCTTCTGTCGCGTGGCACGCAAAGCAGCGCTTCACTTCTTCGGCGGGCACGGCGCGTTCCATCGCTTCCAGCAGACTTTTGGCCGTGTCGAACTCGCGCGCCGGAGTGATGTGCAGATTTTGCAGCGAAACAAAATACGAGACGCGCGCCTCATGAAATCTTCCATCGGCATCCTTGAAAAGGTAGGACTGCGCAACGCGTGGCGTGCCAAAGGCCCAGAGTAGTTCCGCGCTCTTCTTCTCTTTCCCGTCTGTCGCGGTGTAAATCACCTTTTGTCCATCTTTGTGAAATTCGTAGCGATAAATGCCATGCGCGAATTGAAGTACGCGCCCCTTGTCAAAAGATTTGGTATCGAGGGATTCGGACGCATCCGCGAACAGCAGCGTCCTATTCATGGATGTCTTCGCCTGATTCGCGTAAATCGTGCGATGACACTCACCGCACGTAGCCGCGCTGGCAAATTCGCTGTGCGATTTGACGCTCTTCGTCGCCCAGAAACCGGGTTCCGCCAAATGATCGTCTGTGGAAAGTTGCGCGAGAACGGTTTGCGGCAGGGAAGGGAAGAAAGCGGCGCACGCCAGCACAATAAAAGTGAAGACAATCTTTTTCCAGTGGTCTGGCATGGCCCTGGAAGAGAACTATACCACCGCTCGGAATCCGCTTATTTCTTCCTGGTCGATGCGGGGCCAGTCGAATTGCGAATCACGAGTTCCGGCTCAATCGCAATTTCCGGAGTGTACTCGCCGCGAGCTTCAATCCAGTCGAGCAAAGTCTTCGCGGCGATGCGTCCCATCTTTTTCAGAGGCTGCCTCACCGTGGTCAGCGCTGGTCGCGCAAAACTCGCAATATTAATGTCATCGAATCCGACTATGGATACGTCCTCAGGAACTCGCAAGCCCGCTTCCTGGAAAGCGCGCATTGCGCCAATCGCTGAAATGTCGTTGTACGCAAAAAGCGCAGTAAACGGCGTATGGCGCGCCAGCAACTGCTTGCCGAACGGATACCCCAGTTCCGGCGTTGAGTCTGTTCCTTCAAGTTGCACGACGAGTTCGGGCCGGATCGCGATGTTCATCTCTTGCGCAGCCGCGCAAATGGATTCCCACCGCGCGGTCGAGTCCGAACTTTCGACCTGTCCCTTCAGGAACGCAATCTTCTCGTGCCCCAGCGATTTCAAGTGGTGGAGCGCCATTTCCGCCGCTTTACGATGGTCCAGCGTAATGTTCGTTACATCGGCAACATACTTGTGGCCGGCGACGGCGACTGTCGGAAGCGATGGCTTTTCCGGAATGGACGTATCTACCGTAATAAATCCCTCTACACCACGCGACATCAAAAGTTGCGAATACGTTTGCAATAATTTCTTGTCGTGCCTGTGCGCCACCGTTAAAAAGAAGAAATCGCGTTCGCTCAAATACTCTTCGATTCCGCTTACGACCATCGAGCCGTATCCATCACCAATCTCCTGCAGGATCACTCCGATGGTGTAAGTCCTCTGCACGCGCAGCGAACGCGCCAGCATGTTCGGCCGGTAATTCAATTCGCGCGCCGCTTCCAAAATCCTTTTTCGCGTGATCTCCGGAATCGAACGCGACGCCGCAGAATTGTTCAGCACCGCGGACACCGTTCCCGCCGTCAATCCCACGTGCCTCGCCACCGCCTTCAGCGTGACGACGTTTTCTTTTGAATTGTTATCCCGCTTCAAGTTTCAGCTCTCACACGGCGCACGCTAATTCTACGCGTGTCCGCTTTGCACAACTTGGCTGGCGCACAGATCTTGTACCGCAACTTCTCATTTTTGCAGCGCAATTTCTCCGCTCATGAGTGTGGCGCGTTCAACAGGCCAATGATTTGCGTTTTCACTGTGTACGTACACGGCCTATTTTCGGGACTCATTCTAGCCGACTAAAGCAAATTTTCTTTGTGGATAACTGCTCCCATTTTCAGGATTTTAGCTATGGAAATACGGACATGCATCGCTACAGGTGGCTAAATCACTGCTATATAACACCTTATTTTCGAGCATGGATTTTGGCAATCTTCCAAAAATTGCATTTCGGCAAGTTCACCAAAGATAACGATACCATAGCCCAGAATAACGATATTTTCCGCTTGACACGATTTGAAATCCAGAGCTAAATGCTCCGCAATGTAAGTGGGCTTGCGCCTTGCCTGGGGTAGGTAACGGTACAGGTTCATTGAGCAAAATCAGATTCCGGGGTTGTAGATCTGTTTTTGCAGAAGCAAGCGGTCAGGGGTGCTTCTCATCTTCTTGCTGGTCACAAATTGATTCGAAGGGGTAGCGCATGAACAAAATGTTTGGGGAAATTGGGAAAAGCCGCGGCGCGAGAGTGCTATATATCTCCGCGCTGTTTTTGTTTTGCCTGGCGATAGCAAATCCAGCGTCGTTGTTTGCGCAGAACTACAACGGTAGTGTCAGTGGAACGGTCACCGATCCTTCCGGCGCTGCAGTAGCAGGCGCCACGGTGTCCATCATCAATCCAGGAACAAACGCTTCTTACAGTGCCACGACTACCGATCTTGGCGCGTATTCCGTGCCGAATCTTCCGGTGGGCAGGTACGAGGTTCGCATCAGGGCCGGCAATTTCAAAGAATACGTCGCGAAGAATGTGGAAGTGCATACTTCCAGCGTGACTGAGGTGAACGCCCAACTGGCAATGGGGGCGGCCACAGAAACAGTTACAGTCGAAGCATCCGATGTTCAGGTTCAGACAACTTCTGCGGCGGTCGGCGAAGTTATCGAAGGGCAGCAGGTACGGGAACTCCCTCTTAACGGCGAAAACTTCATGCAGCTAGTTACCCTATCGCCCGGCGTCTCGACCGCGCAAACCTTCAACGGTAAAGATAAAGGGCTCGGTGGCGGCAGCGACTTCTCCGTCAACGGAAATCCCTACACCAACAACCTGTTTTTGGTTGACGGCGTGAACAACAACGACGTTGGTTCAAACCGCACCATCCTGGTTTATCCCGCTGTGGATTCAATTGCCGAATTTAAGATGCTCCGCAACTCCTACGGAGCGGAATATGGACAGGCTTCCGGCGCGATCATCAGCATCAATACGCGCTCCGGTGAAAACCAGTGGCATGGCGGCTTGTTTTACTCCGGTCGCAACGACGCTCTCGACGCGCCCACTTGGTTCGACAATCACAACGACACAGGCAAGGGCAAACTCCGCCGCAACGACTTTGGTTACCACATCGCTGGTCCAATCCTCAAGAACAAGCTCTTTTTCTGGTTCAACCAGGAATGGAATTATGAGATCCGCGGCCAGTCGTTTGCCGCTTGCGTTGCATCTGCTGCAGAAAAGAGCGGAGATTTCAGCCAGGGTGTAAGTTGCGGTGCAGCGGCACCGAATTTTTCCAAAGTGGATCCTTCGGAGCTTGCTGGCCCCTTGAAGCTCAAGTCCGTTGATCCAGCGGGAAATCTTCTGTCCAATTTCTATCCAGACCCCAATCGGGCGATAGATGCGAACGGCAATAACTGGGCGGCCAGTGAGCCGAACAAACAGAATTGGCGCGAAGTCAACGTTCGCGGCGATTACGACGTCACGAAAAAGCACCGCGTAACTTTCCGCTACACGCGGGATTCCTGGGATAACCCAGCACCCAACGGCGGCGCGTTCTGGGGCGATTCCTTCTTTACCAACGTAACTTCCGATTGGTCGCAGCCTTCGCGCAGCGTCATGGCAGGCTTGCGCTCTCAGCTAAGCGACACGTTGATCAACGACATTCATTTTGGTTGGGGCTGGAATGCCATCGTCACCACTCTGAATGGAGACAACAAGCAGATCGTTTCTCAGTTGGAAACAGCACTTCCCAACGTTTGGGGCACTCCGAAGGATAAAGGTGCGCTTCCCGAGGTTGGTTGGGGTGGCTGGGGAGGCCTGACTCCTTATGGTTCTGGACAAACCATTTGGAACATCGCGCCTTATGGCAACCACGAAGATCTCTATACCATTCAGGACAATCTTTCCAAGGTTCAGGGAAATCACTTTTTCAAAGTTGGAGCGTTCTTTAGTACGAACGCGAAAATTGAAAACAATAATGGTGGGACGGACCGTCCGAGTATATCTCCCTTCGATCCATCCGTTTCCATTCCAACTGGCAACCCGCTGGCGAACATTCTTCTCCCAGGAACGGGAGCGCCAACTCCACAGATCCTGACTATTTCGGAGAACAGCATTGACGCAGTCGCTAGGGTCCATTGGCACGACTTCGAGTGGTATCTTGCTGATACCTGGAAGATTCGTCGCAACGTGACACTCGAGCTCGGGTTCCGGTGGTCGTTCTACCGAGAGCCATATGTCGAAGGCAACAAGCAATCCGGTTGGAGCCTCGCTGCTTGGAGCGCTTCGGAAGCCGCGGCGCATCCGTCCGACGCATGTAACGGAGTTATCATCGTTCCAGGCAGCACTCCTTGCCAGGATGCGGCTGCCGCTCTCAACGGCCTCCTATTCCTCTCGAATGGAACTCCAGGAGTTAACTCCGCATTGGTCAACAACAACAACCATGCCATTGCTCCACGCATCGGTGTTGCGTGGGACGTGAAGGGCGATGGCAAGACAGCGATTCGAGCGGGCATAGGCCAGTTCTACCAGCGCGAAGCAGTTGGCATTGACGAAAGGCTCTCTGGTAACGCGCCTTTCGTCATCAATGCCACTGTTAATCGTCCACTGGACACTGCTCCTCCCCTGACCAAGAGCCTCGCGGTATCTCCCAGCGCAGCTAAAGACCCGCGTGGAGTAGTCCCAAACAGCTGGCAATGGAACCTCTCCATCGAACGGCAACTTTGGCGGAACGCTGCCCTCGAAGTAGGCTATGTGGGCAACTCCGGCATTCACCTTACTTCCATGGCGCAGGTTAATCCGGTCCCTGCTGCTGACTATCTGCAATCTGCGTTCGCATGCCAGACCGTAGCCAATTGCAATGGCACTGCTGCAGTCAATGCTCTGCGGGGCGCCACAAATTTTGGCGCCATCAATGAGTTCGCCAGAAACGGGAAGGCAAGTTACCACTCGTTGCAGATGTTGTTCCGCGCGAGGACCAGCAATAACTCCCAGTTCCAGGCGGCATATACGTACTCCCATTCCATCGGCAACGTGGAGCTGGACAATTCTTCCGGCGGCGTGAATCAGCAAGCCACCACGGACCTGAGCAACGGCGCTTTGGATAAGAGCAATACCAACATCAATCGACCCCAGATCTTCGTAGCTAACGAGGTGTTCTTCCTGCCCAAGTTCGCTAATCATGGGGCCTTTGTCCAGAACACCGTAGGCGGCTGGGAACTCAACAGCATCATTACGGTAGAAACCGGATCATCGCTCAGCGTTTTCACGAGCGGCGCGAGCGCCGTTACAAACGCTCCCGGTTTCGAACTGAACTCGCTGATTGGCACGGGATACAACCAAAACAACCGTCCTCTTACCACCGGTACTAGCTGCAACTCCGGTACCAGTGGAAACCAAGTATTGAATCCTGCCGCGTTCACCTTGGTCGGCTATCACCTCGGTACGGTTGATCCGAACATGGCTGCCCGTGGTGTTTGCTACAGCCCGAATTCCAGAGTTTTTGACATTCAGATGGTCAAGAACTGGTATTTCAAAGAGCGTTTCCGGCTGAAGTTCAGCATTGACGCTTTCAATATCTTCAACCATGCCAACTTCAGCACCGGTGGCCTACAGACAGGTTATAACGGCAACGGCTTGTCTTGCGGCGGACCTTGCTCGCCGACGAACAATGTTGTTGTTTCTGGCGGCGGCGGAGGTTTTGGACAGACGTTCGGCCTGATTGCCGGTCATCAAAGCCGGGAACTCCAGTACGGCCTGAAGTTAACGTTCTGACGCGCACGCTCTCAAGCGTTCGTAAACCCAACGGCGGGGCTTGAAATTTCAAGCCCCGCCGTTTACTTTTGACGGGATGCGGTTCCCATGAATGTTCACGGCGTGCTCAACTTCGTCCAAACAAAAAGAATCATTGCGGGAAATTCAGAGAAATCTTCAAAACGTTTCCATGTGAGTCCTTTGGTATGCCGGCTTTTAGTACTACTGCTTTGGCTTTTATCGCCGCTTATTCCGCCCTCCGTGGGGCAAGCTACAAAATCTGCATCTCCCACAAAACCACACACTTCGCAGCGCACCGCGGCTCAAGATCAGGATGAGCTGACAAGCCGAATTGAAACGGCCCAGAACGCAAGAGCTTCCGGAGACCTCCTGCTAGCCGGCCGTGCAAACAAGCAAGTGGTAGCGCTCGCGCTAAAACGGCTGGGGCACTTCAGGCTTCTCGAGGGCGCCTACATGCAAGCCATCGAGATCCTGAATCGTTCTCTTGATTTCGAGGAATCTCCCGAGACCAGATTAGATCTGGCGATGAGCGAAATGGCCATCGGGAGCCGGCCAGACAACGCAATTTCAGATGCGGGAAGAGTATTGAAGACAGATCCCCGGAATTACTTGGCACTAACAATCAGCGGCCGTGCCTGGATGCAAAAGCACGACTACGCAAAGGCTTCGGAGTTTCTCGAGAGAGCTATTGCGATCTCACCCGAACTGGAAACGCAGTATTCACTGGGGATTTCTCTGCTATCCACAGATGACCCGGAAAGCAAGAAACGCGCCGCATCAGTCTTTCACGAAATCGTACGGACGTCGGGAGACAGCGGTTCACTTCACGTACTGTTTGGCCGCGCGTATCGGGACGCCAAGGACATGCCCGCGGCGATCAAGGAGTTCGAACGGGCCGTTGCGCTCGATACGCGCACGCCGCATGCGCACTACTTTTTGGCGTTGGCCCGATTGTCGGTGAACGAATGGAAGCCGACGCCGGAGATTCGAGCCGAGTTCTTCAAAGAACTACAATTCTACCCGCGAGATTATCTGGCCAACTACATGGTTGGTTTCCTGGCTTCCATCGATCGGGATTACCCCTCATCAAGCCGATATTTGAAAACGGCAGCGGAGATTTCGCCCGACGTGCCGGAGCCATGGCTGTACTTGGGATTGAATGCCTACGCACAGGAGGATTCAAAAAGCGCGGAGGAGTATTTTCGCAAAGCGGTGACCCTGACAGGAGAAGATGAATCGCGCTCGAACTATCAAATACGACGCGCCTACGTAAGTCTGGGCAGGATACTCGCAGCCACTGGCCGGGAGGAAGAGAGTGAGAAATTTCTCGGCAAAGCGCGGGAGCTGCAGAAAAAATCAATGGAGCTAACTCAGCAGGAAATTTCTGCGGTGATTACGGAAGGCGGAGGAACGATGGGTGCGGTGGTTCCGCTTCGGCCCGATCGAGAACAGGAAAGCGCAGCATTACTCAATTCGGGGAAGGATATTTTTGCCCGCGTGGATGCTGCGACCATGGCGCGGACGAGACTAACTGACAAGCAGCGCTCGGCGTTGGAAGCGGAGGAAGTGCGCCTGCGTGCAATCCTCGGCCTCAGCTTTAACGATCTGGCGACGGCAGAAGCCATGGGCGGTCAGTTTCTCGCCGCACTTGGACATTACCAGGATGCGGAGCGGTGGGACGCTACAATTCCTGGTCTGTCGCGCAACATTGGACTCTCCGCATTCCGAGCGGGAAATCTACCAGAGGCGATTCGAGGACTCTCCAAGGCGCTTGCTGCTAATTCTGACGATGTTTCTGTTCGCGCAGTTCTTGGTTCCGTTTATTTTTCTTCAGAAGACTTTGCAAATGCAGCGAAGACGATTGCTCCACTGGGGGATCGTGCAGCGCATGATCCCGTACTTGGGTATGCGTGGGCGGCGTCGCTGATGCGGCTCGGGGATTTTCCGCAGGCTTCCAAGATTCTGCAGGAAGTGGAGAAACTTTTGTTGCCGCCGGACACGCTGTTGCTGGTGGGAAAACTTTGGGTGGAACTCGAGAATTACGAGCGTGCAGTGATTGTGTTCCAGCGTGTGATGGCGGCCGATCCCAAGCAGCCGCGGGTGCATTATTCAGCGGGGCTGGCGTATTTGCGCTGGCAACACTTGCCGGAAGCGATTGGCGAATTTAACCTGCAGCTGCAGTTGACGCCAGGCGATGCGGACACGCTCAACGGTTTAGGGCTTGTGTACCTAGAGCAGGGCAAGCGCGTAGACGCTGCGGGATTATTCAAATCGGTGGTGGAGAATCACCCGGAAAATGGGAATGCGCAGTATCAGTTCGGGAAATTGTTGCTTGATGATGGAAACGCGAAAGATGCGATAACGCACTTGGAGCTTGCAGCGAAAGCGATGCCGCAGAGTGACTACGTGCACTACCAATTGCAGGCAGCTTATCGCAAGGATGCGCGCATAGAAGACGCAGATCGAGAGTTGGAACTCTACAAAGAGTTGAAGGCGCGCAACCGGCAGGCTAGTATTCCGCGGCCTTCGCCGAACAGCCAATGAAGACTGTGCTTCGTTGTAAATCGAGTCGCGTTTTTCGGGAGTTCCGTTGAGAACCAGCCGCCTGCGCTTTCTGCTTAAGGGAATTGGAGTTTTCTTGCTTTCTGCTCAAATCGCGCTCGGACAAGAAGCGCGACCGCAGCCGCCACCACCGCCGCCGGGCGCTAAGTCGCTGAAATGCGCCGGGAAAACCATTCCACAACTGACAGACATTACGGAAAAAGCGGGTATTGCTTTCAGTCACGCTTCGGCTCCGGAGAGTAAGTATGTTGTCGAGTCAATGAGCGGCGGCGTGCTGTTGATTGACTATGACCGCGACGGCTGGCCGGATATTTATTTTACGAATGCGCCAACGGTGGCTATGGCGATCAAGGGAGAGAAGGCACGCGGAGCGCTGTATCACAACAATCATGATGGGACGTTTACGGACGTGACGGACAAGGCAGGAATCGCGACGCCATGTTTTGCAATGGGCGGAGCAGTGGGTGATTACAACAACGACGGCTGGCCCGATCTTTACATCACTTGCCTCGGGGGAAACGTTCTTTACCGCAACAATGGCGACGGGACATTTACGGACGTGACGAAGCAAGCGGGCGTGGCGGACGGCAGATGGTCCACGGGCGCGGCGTTTGGCGACTACGACGGCGACGGATTTCTGGATTTGATGGTGACGAATTACGTGGATTTTCACTTGAATGATTTACCGGGATTCGGAAGCGCGCCAAATTGCAAATATCGCGGGCTGGATGTGCAGTGCGGGCCGCGAGGACTGAAGGGCGCTGGTGATTCGCTATTCCACAACAATGGAGATGGGACGTTTACGGAGGTTTCGAAGGCAGCGGGCGTGAACGATCCGGCGGGATATTACGGAATGTCCGTGATTTTTTCGGACTTCAACAACACGGGACGGCAGGACATTTACGTTGCGAACGATTCCACGCCGAAGTTTCTATACAAAAACATGGGGAACGGAAAATTTCAGGAAATTGGACTGGAATCGGGAACGGCAGTGAGCGAAGACGGTTCAGAGCAGGCTTCGATGGGGATTGCGGTGGGGGATTATCTGCACAACGGATTGCCGTCTCTCTCCGTGACAAACTTTTCGGATGAGAATGCGAATCTTTTTCGGAACGAAGGGAAGTGGAATTTCAACGACGTTTCGTACAAATCGGGCGTGGCGATGCCTTCGCTGCCTTACGTGAAATGGGGAACGGCGTTCGTGGATTTGGATAACGACGGCTGGCTGGATTTGATTACGGTGAATGGGCACGTTTATCCGCAGGTGGATACGCTGCCATCCGGCGCGCGGTATCGTGAACCGAAAGTGTTGGGTATGAACCTCGGGGACGGATCTTTTTGTGATGCGAGCGAGCAGGCTGGTGCAGCGTTGAAGGTACCGCGTGTTTCGCGAGGGCTGGCGGTTGGCGATCTATTTAACGACGGAAATATGGATATTGTCGTAGAGGATTTGTCAGGGGCGCCGATGATTTTGCGCAATGCGGGTGTGCTGGGGCGGCATTGGGTGAGTTTTGAATTGGCAGGAACGAAGAGCAACCGGTTGGCAATTGGGGCGCGATTGAAAATTACGGCCGGCGGTGTGACGCAAACGGAAGAGATTCACAGCGGCGGAAGTTATCTCTCGCAGAACGATCTGCGCGTGCATTTCGGATTGGCGGCGGCGAAGAAGATCGAGACTGTAGAGATTCGATGGCCGTCCGGGAAGATCGAAGCGCTGAAGGATTTGGACGCGGACAAGTTTTATTCGGTGTTGGAAGGGCAGGGAATCGTGCCTCGAGAGAAAATTCTGCCAACAGCGCCGGTCACGAAACCTTAGGATTGTTTCTGCGGTTCCTGTTTTTTCTCTTCCAGTTTTTCTTGCGGCTTATTTTCTGGTTTGACTTCCGGGTGCTTTATTTCGCCATAGCGTGACGCGAGCCAATCGCGCACTTCCTTTGGATTGTAGTGGAACGGACCCATGCCACCGCGATAGGCGATGTGGCCGGCCTCGTCAATGATGTAGAACCTCTCGGGCCAGGCGGCATAGGCGTCATTCGCGGAGTTGGACATGTCGTCCACGCCGAAGGGAAGCGGGAAGCTGAAGCGCTTCGTGAAATCGTTGGCAATGGCGAGGCGCTGCTCGAGCGTTTTCGGCTGTGCGTAGCAGACGTCATCCTTCACATTGGATTTCATCTGCCACTCGTCGGTGGGATGCGCTTCGCGAACGTAGATGGTCAGAAAATCGGCGTGGTCTTTGTAGTCGTTGTAGATTTGGACGACGTCACCAACCTGGCGACGAAACGGCGGTCAGGTGAAACTGCCGAAGACGAGAACGAGCGGTTTGCCCGCGGTGCGTTCGCGAATGTGGAAATGATCGTAGCCATTGAGGGCGACGAGACGCGCATCGGGAGCGGCGTCGCCGGGTTTCAGATTACCGCTGTGCATGTGCGGCAACGCGTAGCGCACCATGAACAGCGCGTCTTTGGGACCACCAGCCATGACGCTGAGCGCGACGAAGGCGAGCACGGCGAGCGTGCCGACCGTAATGCCGATCCACATGAACACTTTCCTCAAGTAATGAAACTCCTTCTGACGAAAGCAGCGCGAGACGTTATCAGTGCTTTGCGTTGCGCAACATAGTGTTTTTGCATTAGGCGTGTTCCTTGTTGGTGAGCAGCTCTGGGCGAAGCGCCTGGTAGCGGGCGAGCGCTTTTTCGATGATGGTGAGCGCGGCGTAGGCAGGACGAATGTCTTCGACCTGGACCTGCTTACCTTCGAGCTGCTTGTAGTCCTGGAAAAAGCGGCGGAGAACGAGAAGGCGATGCGAGGGAAGATCGCGCGCTTCGATGTAATCGCTGAACTCCGGATCACGAGTTGCAACGGCGATGATCTTGTCGTCGCTGGCGCCGGAATCAACCATGGTCATGACGCCGATGGCACGAGCTTTGATTAGCGCGAGCGGCTGAACGGGTTCCTGGCAGAGGACGAGGACGTCGAGAGGGTCGTTGTCTTCGGCGTAAGTCTGCGGGATGAAGCCGTAGTTGGCCGGATAGAAAACGGCGGAGTGAATGATGCGGTCCACTTTGAGCATACCGGTGGGCTTATCGAGTTCGTATTTCACGTTCGAGCCGAGGGGAATTTCGATGACGGCCTGGAAGTCGCGCGGGACTTCGGGACCGGGAGAGACATCATGCCAAGCGTGGAACAAAGGAGCCTTCCTTGAGCGAGAGTGAGAATGGATATTATCGCCTGATAGAGAGTGAAGAGGCCAGAGGGGAAGAAAAAACGTGCGATGTGAGGTAGTGTCCTAAGGTTAGTCATGGTGGAAATAGAAGAGGTTCCCGTCCAGATCCTTTACGGTGAACTGCCGTAATCCCCAAGGCTTCTTTTCCAGAGGATCCACAATGTTCGCACCTAACGACTTCAGTTCCTGGTACGACGCATCGATATCTTCGGCGAACACCCAGTGAACGGCAGGCTCGAACGGCGGCTCCCTCTTTCGAAAGAATATCGCCACATCACCGCGTGACACGGCCCCAATCTCTTTGCCTGGGTAAAGCCATCCAATCTCAAAGCCGAGTGCATCTCTGTAATGCTGTTGTGCGCGTTCGACATCAGCGACCGGCAACTCCGGCACTGGCCGGCCAATCGAGTTCACTTTCTCTTTTGCGCCCACAGAACTCTCCTTTGCTCTCCTTTATGCAACAAGACCGCCAACGCGTCAAATTAGGACACTGCCCGATGTGAGGCGGCGTTGACTTCGCAGCGGGCGGGAAGTATGTTGCGAAGGTTCGTTGCTGCGAGATTTCGGGTCTGGAGCGTTCCATGAGCAATTTAGGGGTCCATGCGCTGAAGACGGCGCGGGTCGTGTTGTGTGGTTTGGTGCTATGCGCGATGCGCGGGCCTGTGGCGATTGCGCAGAACGAGGAGCCGAAGCCAGTTCTTGATGAAGTGAAAGCGCATTACACCAAATATGAATTTCGGATTCCGATGCGGGATGGGGCACATTTGTTTACGGTGGTGTATGTACCGAAAGATGTCGCGGCGGGAAAGACGTTTCCGTTTTTGATTCAGCGGACGCCCTATAGCGTAGGGCCGTACGGGGCGGACAATTACAGGAAGCATTTGGGGCCAGCGGCGGTTTTTGAAAAAGATGGATTTATTTTTGTTTACCAGGATGTCCGCGGACGATTCATGAGCGAGGGCACGTTCATTGAGATGACGCCGCATAAAGATGTAAAAAAGGGCGCGAAAGACGTGGATGAGAGTACGGATGCGTACGACACGATTGACTGGCTGGTGAGAAATGTCCCGGGAAATAATGGTAAGGCGGGATTGTACGGAATTTCTTATCCGGGATTTTTTGTTGCGGCGAGCATGATTGATTCGCATCCTGCGTTGAAAGCTTGTTCACCGCAGGCGCCGGTGACCGACCTTTATATGGGCGACGATGCGTACCACAACGGTGCGTTCATGCTGTCCGCAAATTTCGGGTTTTACACTTTTTTCAAGCCGCAGACGGGGCCGCAACTCCCTCCGGCGCGATTCAGGGAATTCGATTTCGGGACGAACGATGCGTATGATTTCTTCTTGCAGATGGGGCCGCTCAGCAACGCGAAAACAAAATACCTGAAGGAAACCAATTTCTACTGGGACAACCAGGTTGAGCATCCGACCTACGATGAATTCTGGAAGGCGCGGAATATTTCGGCGCATTTGAAAAATGTGAAGTGCGCGGTGATGACGGTTGGCGGATTGTTCGATGCGGAAGACATCATGGGGCCGTATCGCGTATTTCGCGCCGTCGGTGAATCGAATCCTGGTACGCCGAACCAGCTGGTTGAGGGGCCGTGGTTCCACGGTGGGTGGGCGGCACCGGGTGGCGGGGATCATCTTGGTCCCGTGAATTTCGCGGCAAAGAATTCGGATTACTTCAATGAAGAAATTCTGTTGCCGTTTTTCCGGCAATACTTGAAGGATGCTCCGGACGCAAAGACGGCGAAGATCACAATCTTCGAAACGGGAACGAACGTTTGGCGGCGGTACGATTCGTGGCCGCCGAAAAATACGGAAACGCGTAAATTGTTTTTTGGGGCGAATGGAAAACTCTCGTTCGATGCGCCGAAGGATGGCGGATTTGACGAGTACGTAAGCGACCCGGCGCGACCGGTTCCGTTTGTCGAGACGTTCGATAACGAAGTGCCACGCGAATACATGAGTGCCGACCAGCGGTTTGCATCGAAAAGACCTGACGTTTTGGTTTATGAGACTGAGCCGCTTGAAGAAGACATAACAGTGGCTGGAGAGATTACACCGCGCTTGTGGGTTTCTTCGTCCGGCACGGATTCGGATTTCGACGTGAAGCTGATTGACGTTTATCCGATGAATTTTCCGGACCCGCAGCCAAATCCGAAGGAATTGCACTTGGGCGGCTACGAACAACTTGTGCGCGGCGAGCCGTTTCGCGCGAAGTACCGCAACAGTTTCGAAAAACCGGAAGCGTTGACGCCGAATCAGCCGACTGCACTGAGTTTTTCGCTGCCTAGCGTCAATCACACATTCCGGCGCGGGCATCGCATCATGGTACAGATAGAAAGCACGTGGTTTCCGCTGACGGATCGCAACCCGCAGAAGTTCGTGAATATTTCGACAGCTACGGAGGCGGATTTTCAGAAGGCTACGGAGAGAATTTATCGTGGTGGGGCTCAGGCATCGAACCTTGTGCTCCCCGTGGTGAAATAAAACTCTCGAGCAATCCCGAGGGCCTGTACAAGAACTGGACGGCGGTCCAGTAGGCAGAGCGGTTTTGGGGTTCCATACTTATCGTGCAATGAGTAGGAAACGCAGGCCGTGCAAGGCCGCTAAACGATTTAAAATGAAGAAGATAGTGCTCGCATGGGCACTCCTGCGCGGGGCCGTGTTTGTGGCCGGGTGTGGAGGCACCGTGAGCGCTCCGCCGAAGACGCAGCCTCCTGTTGCGGGCGTTTCGGTTACCGTGAGTCCCACGAGCGCGAATGTGCGCGCGGGCGATTCCTACACATTTCAAGCGAGCGTGAGCGGCACGACGAATACGAGCGTGACGTGGTCGGTGAATGGAACGAATGGCGGCACGAGTGCTACGGGAACAATTGACGCGAATGGGAAATACACGGCGCCGGCGAGTTTGCCGAATCCGAATACTGTGAATGTGAAAGCGACGAGTACGGCGGATACTTCGGCAAGCGGCGCGAGCAATGTGACGCTGATGAATCCGACGCCGACGATTACCGGCATCGATCCCGCAGCGACGAATACGGGAAGCTTTACGCTGACGGTAACAGGTAGCAAGTTTGTAAGTGGCGCGAAGGTTCTGTTGAACGGGAGCGCGCTTTCCACGACGGTGAATTCGGCGGCGCAATTGACGGCTACGGGAAATGCCACGAGCGCTGGAACTTATTCCGTGAGCGTGCAGAATCCTGATCCCGGTAGCAGCACATCTTCTAGCGTCAATCTAACGGTGAATGGCGCGACGCAGACGGCGAGTTGTTCCGGTATGGCGCTTGGGCAGGGCGCGGGCTTGAACGGGTTTCGTCCATTTCCTGATGACAATTTATGGAATAAGGACATTTCAG
>Ga0210406_10000608_pt1 | contig 48306 bp, 52 predicted proteins | sample IncBWC30MmetaG_FD_155454 | JGI IMG/M metagenome (GOLD analysis project Ga0210406, IMG submission 155454) | Forest soil microbial communities from Barre Woods Harvard Forest LTER site, Petersham, Massachusetts, United States - Inc-BW-C-30-M | ecosystem: Environmental > Terrestrial > Soil >...
ATTAATCCAGACAACCTAACCCTGGATCAGGATGCAGTCATTGCAAAGCCTAGCAACATCGGCAACAACCTGGGAGCCAAGGGAGTTTTTTGGTCCATCAACAACCCACCCCATGAAGACGAGGTGAAGGCAGCAGTTCGACGTATGGAAACCTACTTCAACAAAGTGTTGGAGAAGATGAAAGCGCTGGAAACTTCTGATCCTAAGAGTTTGCTTGAGAACCTCGGGCCGGAAGCACATACCGCAGCTGATTACTTCGGCATCGAGACGAGCTGGCATGGTAAGCGCAGCCGCCCCATGGATTGCCCTTCATGCGGAGAACGTGTCAAGGCAGGTATCGCTTTCCATCGCACAGAAGAAGGTGCAATCTGCGTCCTAGATTGGAAGCGCACGGTGTCTGCTGGAGTAAGAACCAGAGCACAGGCATACGAGGCTACTGGGGATGAACAATTTGCCCCCAAAGTCCCAGGCGCACCTATTAAGGAAGTTGTTAAGGTTCAACCCAAAACAAGCATTCCTACCGAAGACGATCTAGACGTAGTCTAAAAAGTCGTGGGCTAACTCAGAGCCCACGCAAATTTCAGCACCACAATCTTGCCATCCAAAAGGTCCGCCGTGTAATTGGTCCTGAGTCCCAGTGAAAAGCTGAGACTTTGAGGGTGGCATGTAATATCTAAGGTCCCTACGTGAACAGCGTAGGGGCCTATTCGTGTTTATAGGAGAGTTTCATGTCGTCACCTACCATTAATCTGAACCCAACGTCAGGCACTGATACCTCCTTTTCCGTCATCATGGATCTCGTAAGAAGTCTCGTGAACGATACCCAAGCAGGGCTTACAGGAACCCCGGGAGAGGGACAGATCATCACAGATAATCCTGCGGTCTCCCCATTTACACTGCCGTTCTTGAACTCAGCTATCCGAGCCCTCTATAGAGAGCTTCGCAACGTTGGAGACCCAGCCCTTATTTTTGACAATGTGAACATCTTTGGATTGACCCCAATTAACGGCGCTAACGGCCTAGGTAATCCAGATCCCGCTACTCAGGTGTTTGTTTCCCAGGGCGGATACTTCGATGGACAGACTATCAACTCTCTCCTGGCCCTCCCTAGCAATATGCTGTACCTGGAGCGCGTGTGGGAGAGGCAGAACGGCACCAACAACAGCTTCACGCCAATGACACAGTCGCAATTCGGTCTACCATCTCGTCCTCAGCAACCCACGTTAGTTGATTGGGAGTGGAGAAACTACAACCTGAACATGGTGGGCAGCACACAGACCAGAGACATCAGATTGCGACACTACGGGTCTCTCCCAACATTTTTCAGTCCTACATTGGACTTCACATCTACCTTCGTGCCGATCATTGACTGCACCGATGCCGTAGCGTACAAAGTTGCGGTGATGTACGCCCGCATGCTGGGGTCCCCTGGGTTACCCGATCTCATCACGGAAGCAAATAATCAGATGTTCCAGCTCAAGAATGCTACAACAAGACGAGCACAAAGCATAACGTACACTAGACAACCCTACGGAAGCTACGGGAACACAGACACCAACAACTGGTTCCTTGGATGGCAATAAGGAGAACACATGGCACCGATTACACTTTACCCAGGAGGGGACGATCCCGTCACTCCTAATCTCAAGTTGGCTCTTAAAAATATGAGCCTCACAACGGGGAATAACTTTGAGATTATAGATGCAGCCATTGGTAGTACTCCAGGCCCATTCATTTCTTCTAATCCAACCGCAACCCAGACGGTAGCAGGGACAACAGAAGAATTGATTCTTGACAACACCAACTCGGGTACAGGTCCGACACTAGCCATAGGAACGCCGCTCGGTAATCCCATAAGCGGTGGAGGTTTGATGCTGACAGCCCGTTCGGGAGGGGCGGCAGAGCTAGAAATTCACAACAACTTTGCCCAAGGCATTGAGGTGTTTACGCACTCTAATACAAATTTTAGAGCACCCACAGTCTCTTTAAATCGGTCGGGCGGCACACAGACCACTCCACTTGGGGTTCCCCAAGGTGGTCAACTTGGATATCTTTCTTTCGAGGGATATGATAGCAGTACTTACGCTGTCGGGTCTCAGCTGTGGACACAAATTGGAACGGCGTGGACGCCTACTAATCACAATTGTACAGTGGCCCTTTTTGCGTGTGCCGCAGGCACTACTAATCTTAATGAAGTTTTTAGGTGGAACTCAAGTACCGACAACAATGACATAAATGGAAATGTTTCCCGTCTGAGCATGTGGGTAAACAATATTAACAAAGATACCACAGCCATTCAATACTTAGGGTTTATATCAGGAGACGGAGTCGGTAACGTCGCTCAAGTGGCATTTCAAAATCCTAGCGCGGGAGTATTGTTACTGGGCAATGGAACTGCTGGTGACATTTCTGGTTCTTTGAAACTCGGCAACACGACATTGTCTACAGCAGCACCCACCGTAGCAGTTGCTCAGGTGGGCCTAGGATCGACGACATCAGCAACAGTTGGAGCGGCTGGTGGGGCCTCGGCTCCTCCTGCGACACCTGTTGGGTATCTCATCATAAATGTCGCAGGCACAGCCGTGAAGGTACCGTACTACAATTCATAGGAGAACGCATGGCTACATTTTTTAGAAGTGATGGATGGGTCAAAAGCGTCCTAGGCCAAGCCATAGCTGGGGCTCAGATTTACGTGTGTCTACAACCTGCCGATGCGACTTTTCTCCCGCCTATCCCATTAGCTACGGTATTCTCTGATCCAGCAGGAATGTTCCCAATAACACAACCTATAAGCACAGACGGCTTTGGGCACTATGACTTCTATGCAGCCTCGGGAATTCCCTATACCATCGTAGTTGTTAACCAAGGAAAACTTCAGCAGCTCTATGCAGACCAAATCCCTATGGGAGCTACTGGTGAGGCTCTGATCGTGCCTAGTGATGCCCCATCGACTTCAAGCGACACAGGCGATGCTGGAACCGTGACTTGGGATTCCAATTTCATCTACATCTGCATAGCACCTAATACATGGAAGCGCGTAGGCATAGCTACTTGGTAAAGGAGAAGTCATGGCATTGAATTTTTATAGGTCAGATGGCTGGGTGAAACTTGTGAGCGGCCAAGCTGTATCTGGAGCACAAGTATACGTGCTAAATCAACCTGCAAATGTGACTCCTCCGATGACGCCTCCTAGGACACTCCCTGTCCCATTCACACCTAACCCACAGGTCCAGGTGTACTCGGATGCGGGATTTACTACACTTGCTCAGCCAGTCATTACAGACGGCTTCGGTCACTACGATTTTTATGTCCTTCCTGGGTTGTACACCGTGGCCATCTTCTTTGGCGGAAAACTTCAACAGTTCTACATTGATCAATCCATAGGAAACGTAGGGTCTACCTTAGGTACTACCTTGCTTCTCGAAGTTAACGGATCTCCCTTGTTCAACCAGATGTTGTTCAATTTACAACAAGGACCTAACGTTATACTGACTCCAGATAACTTTGGAAATGTCACCATAAGTGCAACAGCTCCTGCTCCTCCTCCCAGTTTGGTTTTGAAGACCAATGGAATTGCCAATGGAAGCCAAGCACTTCTGAACTTGAAAAACGGAACGGCCATAACAATTGTAGATGACGGAGTTGGTGGAGTAACAATAAACTCAAGTCCAGGCATTACTCTTAAGACCAACGGAATTCTCAATGGAAGCCAAACATTGCTTAATTTGGCAAATGGAGACAACGTAACCATTGTACAAGATGGTTCTGGTAATGTGACAATTGCTTCTGACACTATTCCGCAACCTGACAAAGCAAGTTTCGTTTTATGGCAAGCATTCTCGTCTGATCCTACTCACCACTTAGCCATATTAGACGCATTGACTATCGGGTCAACTTCTACGGGTAGAATTTATTATGGAAACAGGACTTTTGCTTTTCCAGGTAGAAGGACCGTTTGTAAAGGTACTGTTAACTATGACCAAAATGCTAACACGGCTGCTGGTGACTACATTGTAGGTTTCTCTAACTCCCTTGGGAGTGGTACAGTAGACCCTCGTACACTTGATTCATGCTGCATTGGTGTCCACAAAGTTGCCAATATATCCCCAGGGAATTGGTTTTTGTTCACTTCTCTGGCAGGCGTAGTTACGTCGGTAGATTCCGGGGTACCTATCGTTACCGCACAAAGATATCAGTTTGAGATCATTCTCGATAACGGCGTTGCAACTTTGTTCATCAATGGTGTCTCCGTTTGCTCTTCTAACACCCATCTTCCTGTTGCTAATTGTGATTTGGTTTGGTGGTTGAATAATAACGCAGGAGGAGGTGGAGGAACTACGGATTCGGATCTTCCTGCTAATGCATCGCGTGGAGCATCTCATGCCGTATCCATATCAGACGGCGTAGCGTCATTAGTAAAAGGGACATTTGAATACAATTACCTTGAAAACGCTACCCCTTAAGAGGAAACCATGAAATGGCTCAGTAGATCCACAGCATTCGCAGCATTTTTTACAATCACCAGCTTCGTCTTGGCCCTCAAAGGGTTGTTGACTGGACAGTACGTGGCCATGGCTACAGCGTTGCAGGGGTGGGTCGTAGGAAGAGCTGTGGCCGACGACTATCACGCTAGAAATTGCAATAAAGAAGACGAAAAATGAAAGTCTTAATAGCCGTACCTAGTTGCCATTCTCTTAAGCAGTACGAGGAGGTGATCCAGTCTACGTGGGGGAAGGACATTCCCCCTGAGGTTGACCTCAGGTTTTTCCTTGGTAACCCTGAGGTCAACTTAGCGCACGATGAAGTATTTCTCAAGGTTGAAGACGGATTTGATAGCCTCACGAATAAAACCGTTGCCCTCTACGCATGGGCATTGGAACAGGGCTACGAATTCGTCTTCAAGTGCGACCTGGACACCCTGGTACGCCCTAGGCTACTCCTAGCGAGTGGTTTCGAAGCCTACGATTGGGTCGGAGGAGCCAATTCCTTCTTCGCCTCAGGAGGAGCTGGCTATATCCTCTCTAGAAAAGCCATGCAGTACGTAGTAGATGCTGGGGGAGCCCCGGGGTTTGAGGAAGACGTACATATTGCTCGTATACTTCTAGGGAAGGGCATAGAACTCCACGCAGACCCAAGATTCAAATTCTGTCCTGGGGATGTGATGGACGACCACACTATCACCTTTCATTTGTCCAGCGTCCGAGCATGGTACTTCAAAGGATATCGGCCGGAAATGATGGTTGAGACATGGGCAGACCAGAAGAACAGAAAGTACAAAGCCTACAAGGCCCAAAACTCTGCAGAGAAGAGAACGTTTAGGAGACTCAGGTGAGCTTAACTATTTTGGGAGGGCACGGTTTTGTGGGCAGCGCGTATGTGCTTGCGTACTATCATCATGCCATAGGAAACATCTCAAGCATCAACGAGCGCCTGGACTACGAAGTCTATAGCCCAGACGTGCTTCATTTAATAAGCACTGTTCACAACTACAGCGTATTCGACAACCCTCACCTTGACATTGACACAAACTTGAGCCTGCTTGTAAAAGTTTTGGAGAACTGGAAAAGGTATCAAGAAAGAACTGGGAAGAAGGGCGTGTTCAACCTCATCAGTTCGTGGTCAGTTTATGGGAACCAAAAGGACCTCCCGGTTTCCGAAGACGCCCCATGTGATCCTAAGGGATTCTACATCATCACCAAACGCTGCGCGGAACAGCTCCTTATTTCTTACTGTGAGACCTTCGGGCTTAACTATAGAGTTCTTAGATTTGCTAACATCGTAGGGCCTGGGGACACCAAGGTTTCTCCCAAGAAGAACGTCCTACAGCATTCGATCAACTTGTTGGCCGAGGGCAAAGACGTAGAGTTGTTCGGAGACGGTCGGTTTTACCGAGATTTCATGCATGTTGAGGATTGCGTGCGAGCCGTAGAGACCGTGATGTGCAAAGGAGCAGTCAATGAGATCTACAACATCGGTTGTGGAAAGACTTGGTACTACAAAGAGATTTTAGAGCATGCCAAATATCGTATGAACTCCTCAGGGAACATCACTTACAAGGAGCCAACTGAATTTCAGAAAAAGGTGCCTGTAGCTTCGTTTTACATGGATGTGACAAAGTTGAAAGAGTTGAGCTTTACACCGCAGTACGAGGGCTGGAAGCTGTATGACTCTTTATTGCCAGAAAGAAGACTCAGTGGACAAGACGCATGATTTGGTTTTAGGTGTTTTAGGAAGTCAGTGGGAACGCAGCCGACCGGGAGGCGTAGAATCTTACCTAGAGAGCATAAAGCGTGCTGGATTTACCGGCAGGAAAGTTATGCTAGTGTGGGGTATTCATCCAACAACTAGGTCTGCACTTCTTTTACACGGTTTTGAACTAATAGATTTGCCTACTCCTAAAGAGCCTTTTTTTCACGCTCGCATGAGGGTGTGTTGGGAATACCTAAGGGATCACTACAAAGAATTCAGGTACATATTTTGGCTTGACGTTAAGGACTTGATTCTACAAAGTAACCCCAGCGATTGGATGGAGAATAGTATAGGTAATGCTAAGCTCATAGGATCAACCGAGTGCGTTACCATAGAGCAAGAAGAAACTAACCAATTGTGGGCTATTAGCATTTTGGGAGCAAAGAAGTATCAAGAAATAAAGGACTGTGAAGTAATCAATGGAGGTACCTGGGCAGGAGAAGCAGAGTCTATGACTGAGGTTTTTCACCAAGTCCACCTCGGTTGTAAAACGTACACAGGGGGACACCCTCCCTGTCAAATTTGGATTAACTATGTGATGCACAGTATGCTAAAAGATGTATTGCGCATTCCTAGGTGGTCTGAAGGCTTTGCAGCTTGTTTGCACCCTTGTTGGAGCCCCTGGCGTGTACCGTGTTGGCCTTACATGAGAGACACTCATCCTGTGTTGGACATAAACACATGCACACTGCATGCAGGTACTGTGCCAGAGATAACCAACTCCATGATTGTGTTCAACCCTATTTGGGGGAAGAACCGTCGTCTAAGGATAGAGTCTCTATCCCACCCTCTACAAGGAATAGAGTGTGTAGACAAACCTAAGGGCAAAGTGTTCTCAATCGTGCATGGATATGATCGTGATTGGGACATTAAGTCTTTGTTTGAATTTAAATACCGTACAATCTTAAAGGAGGATGCAAACCTCTTGGAGGAGTACAAAAAATACAACGAGGAAATGGCCAAGAATCTACCCGTAGAACGCAGAGCCCTCAGGAGACCAGGACGTGAAAGTGCTATTAGCAGTTATCAATTGCCACAGCCGGGAAGAGTTTTCAGACGCCATACGTAGCACATGGGCACCTTTGGTTCCTGCTGAGGTAGACTTAAGGTTCTTCCGAGGAAGAGGTGCCACCCGTGACCCCTTACCAGATGAAGTGTTCTTGGATTGCGGAGACGCTTATCTAGAGTTGCCCGAGAAGGTTCAAGCAGTAATGAGGTGGGCGTATGAAAACGGCTATGACTATGCCGCAAAAGTAGACGACGATGTCATTTGCAAGCCCAGTCAGTGGTACGCAGGATTCCATCGAGCAGACTTTTCGGGCTGGCAAGACCCCGGCTGTAAAGTTGGCGAAATAAAAACACCTTGGGGATTCTTTTACGTACTCAGCAGGCGTGCTATGGAGTTGATCATAAACGCGCCTTTACCAGGACGAGCAGGAGCCCTGCACAGTCATGAGCACGGTAACGATGAGGCATGGGTATCTAGTGTGCTTCACTATCAAAACATATTTTTGACTAGTGATCCTAGGTACTTTCTGCATCTGGGAGAAAAACCACCTCCTCCAAGGCGTCCCTTAAGGGCACCGATCAGGCCCTCACCACCCGTAAGGAGACCTGTAGAAAACTACTTTGCAGCGTGCATCTATCTTAATTGGTCAGGCTTCCACGCCACGGGTACAGACGTGATTCTGAGAGAATTTCACAAAGTATTCAAGGAAGGTTTGTAATGACTCAGGAAGAGGAGAAAAAACTACTAAACAAACGCCAACAAAAACTTGTGTTTGCTCAATGGCACTACTTGCGAAGCAATTATCAGGTGTTGTCATTTCGCAACATATACCGAGAAACTCTGAGCAATATAAATGCAGCAGAGTTCAAGAAACGCAGAGTTGGACAAGCAGGGCAGATACGAGTAACGACTGCTGCCGAACGAGAAAGGCTCAGCATGGGCTTTAAGGCGAACACTCGTAGGAAGTTTAAAAAGTTTGACGGCACCTTAGTGTCGGCATTGTAGCAAAACTAATTGTATCCGTTTTGACGGGGAAATGAGAAATTTTTATGGCAATACCCATTGATCAAGAACTAGCAACAGCGGCAAATTTTGAAGTCTTAGCCGCAACCGCAGTAACAGGACAAGCCGGAACTGGAACATCAGTTGTCGGTGGAAACGTTGGTATTTACCCAACAGCCGTGTCCGCTGTTACCAACTTTCCGCCATCCACAGTGGCAGCGCCGTTTACAATCCACGGACCTGACAGTGCATCACAGCAAGCACAGACTGACGCCACTGCTGCTTATAACTTCTACCAAGCTCTCCCCGGTGGTGTTCCCATCGTAGGAAACCTTGCTGGACAGACATTTACTCCCGGAGTTTACAAAGCTGCTACTTCTTTGGACTTGTCAGTGGGAGGAACGGTAACCTTGAACGCTCAGGGCAATCCTAATGCTCAGTTTATCTTCCAAATTGGAAGCACATTGACCCTTAACAACGGATCTACTGTTCTTCTTACAGGTGGAGCACTGGCGAGAAACGTCATTTGGCTGGTTGGCTCTTCGTCTACGTATGGTACCACTGCTGTAGTGAAGGGCGACACTATCGCTAATACCTCTATCACGGTAAATGACAATGCGAACGTTACAGGACGCTTGCTCGCTTTGAATGGAGCGGTCACTTTCTCGGGAACAACTGGCAACACTGCCACTTCACCCGCAGCAGCTGCCACAACATCCTCGACAGCCTCTACGATTACCCTGTCTGAATTGTGTTTCCCGGATATCACGGGGAAAACTATCAAAGCTTGGGGAATCGTTACCTTCTCCCCCGGTGGTTACACTGTAGGAGGTATTCCTATGGGACTGATGTTGTTTGCAGACCAGCGTACGGTAGATTTCAACGGCTTCTTGCGTTGTGAGGTCTTCGGAGAAGACGTTGTTGTTCCTCTACTTGTCGGTGGGTACCAGTACCACTATAGTCCAGTTAATGACGCGCTGCAGATCTTCACTCCAGCAGGAGTGGAGCTGACAGCTAGTCAGATCATGCCTGTACAGGTACTTTCTGACCTTGTGCTGTTCGAGGCAACTTGGAATAGAACGACTGTGCTAGGCTAAGGAGAACCCATGTCAGTAGCAGTTAATACAATTGAGAAAGACATCTTCAGCAAGGACTTTACCGTAGGTACATTTGTTAATGTGAAATGTAAAGTCATTGCTATTGCCCCAGCACCTCCGGGGTATAACACTGCGTCTACATACTTTGGTGGGTCAGGTGATCTCGTAACCTGCCAAGTGGAAGTTAACGGCAATGCTGGGGAGGTTTCCCCGGGTCCGATCTTCCAAGTAAGCCCTGTGCAGTGCAGGGCCGCAGGCAGTACAGAGCAAGGCTAAGATAAGTACCTATCCTGCCGATAGGAAGGGCCATGGAAATTGGCCCACACATTTTAAGGAGCCCCAAATGGCCTTAACTCCAACGCAACAAGCCGAAATCCTTGCAGCATTCAAGGTAGGCTCTGGACCAATTGATATAGCTAACCGTTTGGGCCTGTCGTATTCTGATGTCTACTGGTTTCTTAATAACCAACAAGAGGAACCTCTTCGTAGGCCCTTTGATCCTATACCATCCTCAGCAAGCGGTCAAAGTTTTTCTCCAAACACAGGCCTCGTATCTACCGACGGTTCCATAGCCATAACTGCTGAGCCTGGAGGAATTGTAGATATTACTGTGGCAGCTGGTGGGTCTTCTAACGCCACGTCTATACAAGGCATACCTGTTGCAGCTGCACCTCCCGGCCACAACGGGGAACTGCTTATTTACGACTCCGTGTTGAACGAATATGTCCCTGGGGACCCCTTGGTACAAGGACTGTTTCCTGAGGGGCACACTGCAACTGGTCTTAATCCTGTACTCGTATCTGGTAAAGGTCTGGACGGCAATCAGTATGATATCGCGGTAGATAACACTGGCCATCTACTTGTCGGAGGAACTACCACAGTCATAGGACAAGCTGACGTGGTTAATAGTGCAAATTCTACGACATCCCTTTTGTCTGCAAACGCAGTTTTTACGGGAACAGCTGTAGACCTGACTGCCACTGCCGTTACTAAGATTTCGGTTGAGGCATTCTCTGATCAGGGCAGCGCTCCTAACGGATTGCAACTTCAGTTCAGCACTGACGGCACAAGTTGGGACTATGTTATCAGGGCTATTCTTCTAGCCAGCCTGCCCGTGGTGGTCGTGGCTGGTGTCCATGCCCGATTCTTCCGCCTTGTGTACACGAACGGAACCGGGAACCAAGGGATTTTCCGTTTGCAGACGCTCCTGTCTTCTCTCCCCGCTGTTCAGACAACGAAGTCTTTGGACACCGTGGTTGCAACTACGGATGCCGCTGGCATTACCCGAGCTGTGCTTACGGGAAAGAGTTTCATCAATCCGTCCCTCTATACGGACATAGCAACCGATGCATTTGGAAATCTGCAGGTAGGTTTCGGTGGAGAAGCGAGCGATGCATTTAATCGCGCCCGTACCTCTCAACCGTTCACGGCATTTGCAGCTCAGTTTCAATACGACACCCAACCGTTGCTGTTCAATACGTCTTTAGTTGGTACTGGTACTGTCACTAAAACGGCTAATGAATCCTCGATTACTCTTTCTACGGGAGGAACAGCCTCTGGTGCGTCGGCAATCAACCAGACAAAGTCCTACTTCAGATATTGTCCTGGCAAATCGGCACTCATCATCATGACAGGGTTTTTGGGAGCGCAGAAGACGAATGTCCGCAGTCGTATTGGCTACTTTGATGCTAACGATGGTGTCTACTTCGAGATGGATGGTACGCTTGGGGTGAGCGTAAATCAACGCTCTTCAGCCTCTGGCAGTCCCGTCACAACTTCCATATTGCAAGCAAACTGGAATAAAGACCCCATGAATGGCACGGGTCCTTCCGGCATCACCATCGACTGGTCAAAGACCCAGATTTTCGCCATGGATATGCAGTGGCTCGGAGTAGGAAGAGTACGTTGGTCTCTGTTCGTGGATGACTCTCTTGTTGTTGTGCACGAAATAGTGAACTCCAACAATTCTACTTCTCCCTACACGAACACTGCCAATCTACCATGTCGTGCGGAAATTACCAACACAGGCATCGCTGCTACCACTACAACAATGAAGCAAATCTGCATGTCTATCATGTCAGAAGGTAGCGTGGAATTTCCCTTTCCGTACAAATTTACTACAGGAAACAAGGGTACTTCTATAACGGCTGCTTCGGGGACGCGCACGCCTCTGGTTTCTCTTCAACCTAAGGTCACTTTCAATTCCATCACTAATCGCACCTTTATCCAGTTGGAGACCACAGAAGTTTTCGTCACAGGGGCTAATCCTGTGTATTGGGAGCTTGTTTATAACGGCACCCTTACAGGATCACCCTCGTTCAATTCAGTGGATGCCAACTCTGGAGTAAACTTTGATATAGCAGCTACGGGGTGCACAGGAGGCATAGTCATAGCCTCGGGATACGCTGGCGGCGGGGCAGGTTCCTCTAAATCTGGTACAGGAGGTATTAATATTGCACCGGAAAAAGCGTTCACATTGAACTTTGCTGGTAACGCGGCCGAAGATACGTGGACTTTGTGTGTCACTGGTGTAGGTGGTACGGCCCCATCTCTCGGTGTTCTCTCTTGGTCGGAGGTCAGATAAAATGGCTCTACAACAATTAGTTCCTATTGTTATCAACTTGCAGGGTGATGGATCTTCTACCGTCTTTGTTCTTTCCCTTTCCAGCGTGTACCAAATAGGAGACAGCGGTTCTATTCCATTTTTGCCTCTAGGCGTCATTCCTTCGTCGGCTTTTATAGCTAACACCCTAGGTGCTATCATTACGGCAACAGTTGATGCTAATGGAAATGTCACCATAACATTTGACAACCCACCAGAACCAGGAATACCACAGAGGTTTGACCTAGTCTTGGTATATGACAGCGGAGATGCGGTCTCTACTTCTCCTCTGCAATTAGCGCAACCTGTTCGTATCGTATTCCCTGAAGCTAGCGGAACCGTTCCTGTTACGGGAAGTCTGTTCACAAACAGTGCAGCACCGCTTGGAAACAACATAGGTGTGCTTCCTGCTGTCGCATCAGCAGTAGCCCCAACTCTCATCGAAGGTAATCAGGTTTTCCTGTCTACAGACTTGACAGGCGCATTGCGTGTCAATGTGGGATCGGTAGTTGCGTCTAATGACATCACGGAATGGGCTGGGGTGACCCTCGGGTCTCCGTCGAATTACGGAACTTCCCCAGGTGCAGTTACAGTCATCGGTGTCAACGCATTCATAACCAATACTGTACCTGTCACGCTAGCATCTACAACTATCACAGGCACTGTGGCAGTCACCCAATCAACTTCTCCTTGGGTCATAGTAGGAGCAGTCTCCGCAGCCCAGAGTGGCACATGGAACGTCGGCCTTAACGCAGGAAGCAACGTAATTGGACATGTTATAACCGATTCCGGCTCAACAACTGTTGTCACTGGTTCGGTAGCTGTCACTGGTACTTTTTTCCAGGCCGTTCAGCCTGTCAGTGGCACTGTCACTGCTAATCAGGGAACTTCCCCTTGGGTTGTTTCATTGTCTTCAACGACCATTACGGGAACAGTGGCTGTCACTCAGTCCACTTCACCTTGGGTTGTCTCAGGCACAGTCACAGCGAACATAGGAACCACAAACGGCCTAGCTTTGGATGCCACTGTATCCTCGTTACAGGTTGCACAAGGTTCTACCACGTCTGGTGAAAAGGGAGGGCTGGTAATGGGTGCGGTCACTACGGCCGCTCCTGCATACACGACTGCTCAGACTTCTCCTTTTTCACTTACCCTCGCGGGTGCATTGAGAGTGGACGGATCAGGAGTTACCCAGCCCATTAGCGGAGCAATCAGCTTCACTGCTCCTCAACATGTCATAAACGACGCCTCGGCCGCAGTCATTGGCCATGTCATCACCGATGCTACCTCAGTCACTAATGCTACATTGTCAGCTGAGACTACGAAGGTTATAGGCACTGTCAATCAAGGAACGTCACCATGGGTTGTGTCGCTTGCTTCAACGACGATCACAGGCAACGTCACAGTCGTACAACCAACAGGCACGAATCTCCACACAGTAGTGGACAGCGGAACATTAACTGCGGTCACAGCAATCACAAATGCTCTGCCTGCAGGTACCAACGTCATCGGGCACGTAATCAATGACCCAGCAGCCGCAGCGTCTTCCTCGACCATAGGATCAGTCTCCCTGGGTCAATCCACAGGCAAGACGAACGTCATGAAGACAAGCACTCTGACTTCGACTGCCGTCACTGCGGATCAGGTAGTATTGACCTACACGGTAACCGCAGCGAAGACGTTTTACGTTGAGTACCTGAACATCACGCCTCGGCTGACGGCCGCACCAACAGGAGGCACTGCAACTAACCCAATAAATATTGGCTTCGTAAGCCTTGAGTCACCTGCTGGAACCAAGCTCATAACCATGAACTACGTGGGACCGCAGGTTGAGCACGACACGATCACGTTCCCCGAGCCTATTCCAATCGCAGCAGGGACCGTAATCAGAGTGGTATGCACCCCTGATGCTGTTACGTCTACGCAGTGGGTCGCTAATTTTGGTGGCTACGAGAAATAACACGGACACCTAGGAGAAAACAATGAGCAACGCAGCAGTAAATATGAACGGCGGTCTAGTACAGTTGTATGACCAAGTTACTGTGCACGGATCGTGCACATCAATCTCCGGTACATCTCCTAGCGTGAAGGAAACAGTAACCTTCACTACACCTTTGGGAGACGTTGTCACTGTGCAGTCTGGAGACCTTCGTACCAGGGACCATCAACCTATCCCACCGTACTACGGCCGTACTACAGACGCAGGCAAAGCCTACCAAGCAGTGGACGAAGCCGTGATTGATGGCGTCGTTACTGGAATTGTTAACGGCCCGTGGGGCATCACAGGACAACTAACGGTGCTCACGGATTTCTCAGGCACATCAATAGTAGTCAGCTCGGGCAGCGTAGATTCACACGGGTAAAAGCTAAGAAGAATGAGAGGGTACAACTTTGGGTCACAATCTACAAGCTTTGGGCAGCGCAGACCTATCCAACATGGGTGGGCTTATTACGTTTGCAGACCCTAAGGACTTACCAGAAGGTGCGAGTCCACGGAATTGGGACGTAGACTATGCCGTAGGAGCAGTTTTTACGAGACCCGGTTTAACAAGTGTGTACTCCTTTACCTCTACCCTGATCATCACAGGCTTTTCTTTGCATTACGGACTAGCAGTGTTTACTTACACTGGGATCACTCCCACGGTTAATGAGGAATTTATACTCAGTGGGTTTACAGACGGCCTCAGCTTCCTGAACGGACAAACAGTGTTTGTACTGAGTGTTACTCCGACGACATTCACGGCCAATGTCATAGGCTCAGACATAACAATCGTCTCAGGGATCTTTGGAAATGCCGTGTCCCTCTCTGGAATCTTTGTAGGACCAAACATAGGAAGCCTTGCCACAGGTCCGTCTTGGAATTCTCCCAACAACATCTTCAGCAGCACGGGGTATGCCTCAGTAGCTACGGGAGTACCTAGTGTTGTCTCAGTAATACCTGGATCTGCTGTTAATTCTGGAACAGGAACTCCTTGGACTACTCCTGGGAACATCACAGCAACGGGAGCATCAGTAGCTACGGTTTTTTCAAGTTCGTTCTTTAATGCTCCTCATCCCGACAATATTCAGACCAGCGCTATTAACCTCAACATTCCTTCGAATGTCATAGTAAAGGGCATCTCTATTTCCTTAGCAGCCCAGTATTCTGGCTCAGGCACTGGCAATGTGATCTTAGGACTAACGAGTAGCGGGTCTCCTATAAGCACGACGTTGTCCTTTCCAGTCACCAGCACTATGACCACGTACATTAAGGGAAGTTCCACGTACCAATGGGGAACTGTCTTAACTCCCGCATTAGTGAACGGACCAAATTTTGGAGTAACAGTAACTGCGGGAGCTGTTGGCTCAGGTGCCAATGGTACATTTTCAGCCAATTCGTTGGTGGTCACTGTATACTACGCTACTTCTACCACAAGCGGAGTATTGCTTGACCAAGCTTTCTCATTTTCCTTAGCATTGACTTCGGGAATCTCAGGCTTTGGGGTCAGCTTCTTAGCGTATTCCAGCACAACTACCTCGGCATCACTACAGCTCCTTCAGGCAGGAGTCCCAGTAGGCACTCCTAAAATAGTGCAACTTACTACTACCCCTGGAACTGTGTATTCTCTCGGTGGTCCTATGGATCTCTGGGGAAGTCTGTGGTCTGCGGCCAACGTCAACAGCACGTTGTTTGGGGTGCAAATAGAAGCTCTAGGTACAGGTACAACTTTCATTGGTGACCTAGATGTGATTACGTATATCACTCCAGCCTTGGCAAACTTCAACTACATAGGAAGCTATGAGCAGAATAATCTGTTCCTTCAGACCCTGGCTTTGGATGAAAACGGAAACTTGTGGAAAGAAGACGTAACCAATACTCCTGGGGTGTTGTCTTTAGCGTTGACGGGACTTCTTCCTGACACCTTTGCCCACGGTGAAACAATGAACAACAAGGAATTCTTGATGTTCTCTGATTTGACTATCGGCACAGATCGCCCCAGGCTTTTGGACACAGATGGAAACTTCTACCCTGTAACCCAAGTAGGTCCTGGAGCACCTCCGGCCTTCCAAGCTGCAATAGGCTCGGTAGGAGGAATCATACAGCTGACTAGCTTTGCTATCACCAGCAACGTGATCACCTTCCAATACACAGGCCCTCAACCTTCCGCAGACGCTGTTTATGTACTCAACATTCCGAGCATAGCGTATTTGAACGGACAAGCGGTTATCGTGTTGAGTTCTGGTTTGACCCCTACGCAATTCGAAGCAGCATTCCAACACCCAGACGTGGTCAGCACACCCATAACAGGAACAGCTACTCCTTCCTTCAGCTATGGGATCGTATCTATAACGCAATTTCCTCCGTATTCGTCTACTCACCCAACTCCTGCAGGTTTAGGATTTTTGCTAAGCTCTGCACCGGGAAGCCAAACTCCTGGAAATAACGTCACCGTGTACTACAGCGTACACTCAGACCCCAATCCTACGGATGCCAACCTTGCGGCAGCTATGGCCTCAGGCAATGCGGTATTTGTAGAAATCACTGGAGCTGTGCAAGGCGGATTTAATTTCAACGGAATTTGGCAAGTTACTAGTATGGGGCAAGGGTTTTACCCTGGTACCTCAGAGACCCTAGCATTCTTCACGTTCACATTTACCACTACTGGGCACTATCCTGGTGTTGGCATTGTGGGATCTCAGTACCGACAAACTTTAGCCACACTGACAACTAGCACACCTATCCCCGGCTTAACTGCTGGTTCTCCCATAACGATCACGGGAGTGACACCTTCAGGGTGGAACAATACATGGACGATTGTCGAAGCCTTGAACGGTGGAGCTTATAACATCACCAGCACAGGCTTTAACTATTCCACGAACACAGCTACGTACGGCTGGAATTTTGCAGGCACTACTACCACACCTCCTACTGTTGGCAACATTGTGACAATCATTAACTGCACGAATAATGCAGTGTTTAATGGCACGTTCGTGATTGCTACAGTTTCAGGCTCGTTTTTCACAGTTACGGGCATTGCTGCACCTCCAGGAATTTTACCTGGGCAAACGGTGGAGACCCAAGGACAAGCTACAGAGTTTGGAACGGAGTTTACGTTTGATCCTGGGGAAAAATTCCAAGGGACGACTACGAACGTAATTTTCGGAAATGGCAGCGGTGGGAACGTCGCTATAATTGGAGGCTCCCAAGGCAGCTCCATTGTACCTATCGGAGCAGGCACTCGTCAGGCTATCGTTTTCTTCATTACAGAGAGCGGTAATTGGACACCAGCTTCCCCTCCTATCACGTTCACTGTCTCATCGAACGCAAACCTGCTTAACGTTTCTAGCATTCCCATAGGCCCACCTGATGTAGTTGCGCGAGGCATAGCGATTACTGAGGCAGGACAAAATGGAGTGCCTGGAGCGAACTTTTATGTGATAGAGAATCCCGTCGTCATTACGATTGGAACGGTAACTACCACATACACGTCTACCATCATCAGAAACAACATAGACACTACAGCAGCTTTTAGCTTTACCGACGCAGTACTTTTGAATTCTACAGAGATTGACATTCAAGGAAGAAACTTGTTCAATCTTATAGAGCTAGGAAGTCCCGCTTGGTCAGTTGCGTACTCAAGCCGCATGTTCTATGGCATGATGTTGAATAAGGTAGACAACTTTAACAACCTTAGCTTTGATGGTGGGTACCTACCGAACCCTACTGGCACAATTCTCCCGCTTGGTTGGGGAATCCATGCTACGAACAATGAAATTACACTGCTTACTAGCCCTGTAACGGGACAAGCGTTGTACATTTCCAACACGACCGGCAGCATTCAGCCAGTCATGGGAACAATCACTCAGACCGCTTTTCAAGACCCATATAAAGTCCAAATCATCAGGCCTAATACGCTTTACTCTGTACGTGTAGCGTGCGCGTGCCTTTCGGGCATTAGATTAGGAACACTGGTGATTGACCTTGTGGACTTGAGCGGCGGCATTTTCGGGAACACATACGGATCATTCTCAGTCCCCTTGACTAGTATGACTACGATTAGTTCAGTGTTCAGCGGAACCCTACTGATAGCTCCGTTCGCAAACCTGAAGTCTTTGCCAGCTACATTGGTATTGCGTCTCCGTGTGATAAACATGGGCATAGGCGCAGACGTTCTAGTAGACAGAATAGAAGTATTTCCCACAAAGTTTCCGTTTATTAGAGCACAGGTCTACGGGTCCTACATAGGCAAGCCAGAGTCCATTGACACATCTGGTGACGGAGGAATCCTAGACACATCCATTCAAAACGCACAGACATGCACAGGGGCTTTCATTTTACGAGACAGTCTCTACTTGACTAAAACAAGCAGTCTGTACATAACTAAGGACAATCCAAACTCTGAACCTGGAGGCTGGTCCATAAATGAGGTCAGCAATCGTGTAGGAGCCATAGGCATCGCTTCCTATGACACAGGTGAGGAGTGGGCCATCATGGCTTGCCGTAATGGCATCTGGGCGACGGACGGAGGCCAGCCTAAGCTCTTTAGTTTGGAAATCGAACAGCTATACAATGCCATAAACTGGGACGCTGGGAATACCATCGTTCTGAGAAATGACATCATAAATCGCAGGATTCTCTGCGCTGTTCCATTGCCCACTGGCACCGACCCAGTCACTGGTCAAGCTACTAAGACAGTACAATGGTTGCCCCACGCACCGTTCAACCCAAAGCCTACTACTCCCAACGTAATCCTAATGTTGAACTATGAGGCTCTAGGGTCCTTCGAGGAGTTGATGAGCGCAATACAAGTACACGCCACGATGTTCGGCACGTTAGCCAGTCCCGACATGCGTAGGAAGTGGTCTATTTGGCAGATTCCAACACCGTATATGGGCTTCGTTACAAGGCAGAACTTGAATGATGTCCCTCTTTTCATTTGCAATGGGATAGATAGTTCCAAGATCTACCAACTCGATCCTATGCAAAGAAGCGATGACGGAGTTGCAATCTACAGTCTGTACACTACGTACGGATTTGTGAACGCAGCCAAGTCTGTCACAATGCCGATCTTTGGCATGCACCAAAAGCGCTACACAGTGCTGCAATTGACGGCCGAAGGCAATGGGGCATTGCTCACAAAGATGTACCCCAACACCTTGGATGCGCGGTATCCCTATACTGTGCCCATTGGAATCAACTTGAACAACCCAGTTCAAGACGACTACATGCGGAGCATTAATGTGAAAGGAAACCGAGCATTCATTGAAGTCAGTACTAATGCGGTGGGTTCATGGTTCGAACTGCATAAAATACTGCTCACGGGAAAGCAAGACGCTTGGTCTTCTATTTCTCCGACTGGCGGCGGCAACGCTGGCATAGTGTAAAACCCAGGGGAGGTGCTAAGCACACCTCCTCAAACTTTAGAAGGGAGCTTCTTAATGCAGAGTAAAAACGCAGTGCTAGAAGGTGGACAAGAACTCTCTACCATAGCGCAGAAAGATTTCAATCATGGCTCCCTCCTAAAACGCATCATAGACGCTGTAAACAGTCTTGCACTGAACGTAGGCGCATCTGCGGTAGGAAAACTTCCTCCTCCAGCCCCTATAGACTCTATTCAGGTAGCTGGCACGCAAACCGGCAACGTTATAAAAGTGTCCAACGAACTCCTACACCTTACTCTGACACACAACTCAGAATTGCAAAAAGGTGTGCAATACATACACGAGATCAGTACAGATCCCAATTTTTCAAACCCTCACGTTGTGGACGCGGGGAGTAGTCGCTCGTTATTCTTGCACCTTCCATCAATACAAAGTGATGGTGTGACACCTCAAATCTATTACCACAGAGCGTACCCTCAGTACCATGGTAGTGACCCCCAGAAACCTACCGTGCTGGGAGGATTAGCAAACCCGACACAGATCGTCCTGACTGGGACCACAGCTGCTTCTTTGCTTACCTCCACAGGTTCCGGCACAGCGTCTCCTCAGCAGGGAGGGCGCGGTCTAGGGACTGTGCTCAATCGTCCTGCCCCGGGGCCGAAACGGAGTCTAGCGTAATGGGCGCAGAAATTCGTAGCTACCTCCCAAGTGACCTCTTGGCAATACAAAGAATTCACGAAGCAAACGGCATAGACTATCGTCTGCCCAACCTTGGGAGATTCCCGGTGACCAAGGTCCTGGAAGTAGATGGGAGCGTCAGGGCGGCATATGGAATGCAACACGCTCTGGAGTGTCATCTTTGGATGGACAAGACTTCTTGGGCCGATGCAGAGTCCAAATGGTTAACCATCAAGGCTCTTGACAAAGAAGCCAACGAAGCAGCAGCCAGTCTCGGATACGACAGCGTGCTTTGCTGCGTGCCTCCTGGCTATGAGAGATTCGGAAGACGACTCAAAGATTTACAGTTTACCAAGATCCGCCCAGATTGGGCAGTGTACACAAAGCACGCAGGAGACAAGCAATGACGATTTATAGCTTAATGTTCAAGGTATTTATTCAACCAGCACTTGGAATGTTCCTGCGTGCCGAAGAAGGTGCAGCCAAAACAGCCGCAGGCACGGCAGCTAACGTAGGTGCAGGCCTTGGAACGGCTGCGACCAGTGAGCGCTCGTTCTTAGATCCCACATACCGAAGAGAGGCGACTGCTGAGCATCTCTATGATCCAACAAACATCAACGAGCTACTCACAAGCGCTGGAGCAGGCATAGGAGCTGGAGAAGGCGCTGCCCAGGGCGACCTAGAGCGCACAGCTGCTTCCACAGGCAACGCTGCAGGCATAGTTAAGTCAGAACAGCAAATGGCCAGGGATCGTATGAAGGCTGGAGCCGGAGTATCTGAAGGCGTAGCTGCTCAGGATGTGATGGGCGCAAAGCAATTGAACCAGCAAGGACTAGCAGGAGAAGCCGGTCTGTACGGAGAGAATCTCAAAGGCCAGCTCGATGCCATGGGACAAGTCTCAGGCGACATCAATGCAGCTACCAATGCAAGCAAGTCCGGCTGGCTTCAGAACGCAGAAGGACTAGCTAAAACTGGAGCAGACATAGCAACTGCCTATAAAGGCTTTAAGTCGTCATAAAGGAGAAAACATGCCAGGAATCGGTTCACAACTAGAAGACGTAAAGAAGGAGAAGCCTCAGGTTAAACCTCTGCCTTTTCAAACTCTGAACCAACAAGACGACCCCATGTTGGATGTTTCTCACCCAGCGTCCCTATTGGGACAAGCATCTCCTAAGGTAATTGGAGGCTCAAACCTAGGGGCCATGCCCTCCTATGCCGAAGGTGGGGATGTTCCTAAGGACCAAGTTGCTAAGGTTGACCAGGGAGAACGCGTACTAAATCCCGAAGAGACCCACGCATATAAGTCGGCAGCACTAGGCAATGCTCCTCCTACAGCATTAGGACGTATAGCTGATCGTGCACATGAGATCTACAACGAAGGAACTAAGTTTCCTACGACATCTCCCAATGAAGAAGTGCAGGCCATTGGCAATAAGATGCAACTTGTTGACGACCTGAAAGCCCAAGGAGAAAATCCGCGAGACCCAGCAACACAAATGAGACCATTCTCTCCTGCTGGTGTAGATAAGCTGCACCCTTATGGTGAATACGGAAACCGTCCAGGAGAAAAGAGACTAGACCCTCAGGGTAACGAAATTAATCCAAGCACACCTGAAGGAGTAGGGGCAGTCGGACCTAAGATGCCAGTACCTACAGCCCTCGGCAGGTTACCGTCCTACCAAGAGGGAGGCACTGTGCCGGAGGACCAAGTAGCAAACCTTGACAAAGGAGAACATGTTCTCGACCCAGAAAAAGCTGAAGCATATCGTCAAGCCGAAGCTGAGGCAAACCAAGAACACGGGGCACCTGTAGATTTCGGTGGACGAGTTATTTCTAACCCTAAAAACATCAAACCAATGCTGGACACTGAGCATGCTCCCCCTGATTACAAATTACAGGGAGCAAAGATGAGCATAGAGAATGCTCCGTTGGGTAAACAGCACACGGACATAAGCAACGCTGACGCAGAACCAGAACCAGAAATAAAGTTTAACGGTGGTGGTCCTATGCGTCCATCTGAGGATGGCCAAGCCAGCCCTGTGATATCCCTAGCATCTACCAAAGCGCCTCTTGGTACAGCTTCTCCTTTTTCTTCAAAGATGAAACCTCTGCCCTCCATAGAAACCCCAGTGGATAGTGGAACTACGGATCACCCTAATGCACCGCAGTCAGGTAACAAAATTGTAAACGCGGGTGATCCAGCCGCAGGCTATCCTGTCGGTAATGCCGAAGATGCTAAAATGGCCGTAGTTAAGAAAGACCAAGAAGAAGCCATGAGAAAGGGTGACCTTGTTGGCTTGGGCATGTCGAAGATCAATGAACGTATGCTCAAGGCAGGACAAGGAGAAGAGCCTGCTCTACCAACACCGCTCGCACCTACAGCAGATACGGCGCATCAAGAACTGTTGTCGAAACGTCAAGACTACCAGACGCGTATACAGGCTGCACTCGATAAAGGTACCCCTGAAGGACGTGAGGAGGCCGCTAGTTTGACACTTGCTGCACAGCATTTTGACAAGATGAATCCTTATGGTTCTGAAGCCAATCATCCCGGCGTATTGGGGAAAATAGAGCACGGACTGGCTAAGGCAGGAAACATTGCAGGAAACATCGTAGCTCCTGCTACTATGTCCCTTATCCCCGGCACCGAACTGAACAAGCGAGCGCAAGAAGACCGTGCTCGTACTCAGATAGGAGAAGCTACCAAAGAAGAGTTGGAGAAAGCACAAACACGAGTAGCAGGTGCTAAGACCCCGTCCGAACAGGTGTATATGCACGCTATGCGTGGTGGACCTGATGGAGGACCGCAGATCAACCCAGACACACAGAAACCTTACACAGATGCGGAAGCTCTTCAACTTTCTACGGGCGCAGGTAAGGCCCCGCTTCAACAGGCCATGAATGAGTTGCAGAAGCAAATCAACCCAGACACAGGAAAGAAGTATAACCCTGAGGAAGCCTTTGCTAAAGCCAGTTTTGATGCGTCGAATGCTAAAATGAATGAGCGCCAGAAACGGGTTGCTGACTATGTCCACGCGCACAACATGGAAGATACACCAGCAAACCGTGAAACAGCAAGGATTGCTCTTGAGACAGCAGACACCAACGCTAAGGCTATAGCAGCATTGCCATACGCTGAACAGAAGACTAAGTTTGGTAGCGACCTTGCCACCACACGAGCTTTGTTGGTGCAGCAGAATGCTGATGCAAATCAGAGAGGTCTCAAAGCGGACGAACTTCAAAACACAGAGAACGCTCGCTACGATAAGGTCATTAACCAGATACAACTGGCCAAAGATGCTCTGGCAGATTCAGACACATCTCAGTTTGCAGCCAACGTTGTTCCGGTCATTACGACTTTGACTACTACATCTGCGGAAGGTGTGAAGCGTATCAATAAGCAGGAGCTGGATAGATTCTTGCCTGCCGAGGGAAGTCTTGGTCGCTGGGCGTCTGCTCACGCCGACAAGTGGATGGCCGGTGAGATTCCGACCGAGTACAAAGAAGAGGTTGGCAAGTTCCTAGACAAACTAGGGAAGTCCTTTAATGCTGAGCATACCTCTAACACTAAGAGCATTGATGACACTGTACGTCAAGGGGCACAGCAACCTGTACAGAAGCCTGAAGGTGGTGGTGCCTCACCAAAGCCAGAACCGTCTAAACCACAAACACCTGCCGCAACTGCCCCAGCAGCTACAACAAGTGGGTTTGCGGACTGGAAAAAGAAACAAGAGACCAAACTAAGATAACATAGGAGCCAAGAATGCCTACATCAGAAGAACTGCAGTCGGATCAGGGATTTCTTTCAGCTACACCAGCTGATCAGATCCATTACCTTTCATCCACTGACCCTGACTTCAAGGCCGCGCATCCAGATGATCAGGCGGCATACTTGGCTCATGTTACTAAACAACCCACTGGAGGAGAAACAGAAGGTGCTCTGGATGTAGCAAATAAAGCCTATGAAGGGCCGGGAGTGGGCAGTGCTTTAGGCCGTCTAGGAGTAGCTCTACCAAACATAGCAAAGCAGACTTATCACGCCTTTGCAGATGAGCCAAAAACCGATGAAGAGAAGAAATCAGAGTCAGGATTGCTAGGACGAGTAGACTTAGCAACCAAGAGACTTCTGGTTGATCCAAGTACGGCCGCTTCTCAACACATCAGTGATGAGGCACGCGCCAATGAAGCAAAAATACGTGCTGCCGGTCCAAAAACGGATAAGTTCGGAACAGAAAGCGTTGACGACCAACTCCGTAGAAATAGAAATTACGAATCTCTTGGGAATGTTGTTTCCAGTGTTCCTTTTGTTGGACCCCTGGCCGTAGGACTTGGAGAGCGCTTCGGTAAAGGCGACTACTCTGGAGCCCTGACAGAGGCCGCAGGCTATGGTCTTGCAGGCCCAATTGCTGAGGAAGCTATGCCGGGAGGATCACTCCCCGGAGCTGCTGAGGCAGGCGCGAAGCCTTTTCCCGCAACAAGTGCAGTTGTAAATGCAGGCCTACGTGGAGCTGGGAAAATCGCAGCCAAAGCTTTAGACAACCCAGAAGTGACTGGCACTCTAATCGGAGCTGCTGCAGGTCACGGCATGAACTCTATTTACGTGGCCTCTAAAATCGGTCGTGTATTGGAAAAGCTTGGCATTGATAGCTCGACTGTTGACCCAATACGCTTTGCTGGTATGGAAGAAGATGCAATTAACCTTGAAAAATTAGAAGGTGAGACCAAGAAAGCAGACAAAGCATTTGAAGCCGCACGCAAGGCCCGTGCTGTGTACGCAAGATCAGAAGAGCAGGGAGTACCAGCCCCAGAAGCCACAATCAAAGCGTTTGACAAAGCGCAGGCAGCACAAGCTGAAGCACACTTTCATCGTGACGCTGCTCAGGAAGCCATTAGGGCCAAAGTAAAGGCCCCAGCGCAAGCTGCGCCTGCACCCGCGCCGGAAGCACCTGCTGTTCCTCCTACGGACGCCGAGTTGAAAACTCGTCAAGAGAAGCTGATGTCTGACCTAGAAGGCAAAGTAGGCATAGAGCAGCCTAAGCCTGTAGAGCAGAACGTTAAGACTCCCGGCCAAGTACAGCCCGAGACATTCCCGCAGGAACCCACAGCAAGGCCTGAGGTTCCTCCAATGAACACCAGGATGCAGATGCCTGGGGGCACAGTGCGTCAAGGCGTTACTCCGCAGCTCCCAGCCCTTCCTGAGCGTTACCAGTTAACCGAAGGTGCGCCGGAGGTCCCAGCCGCTCCAGCTGCTCCTAAGGGCGATATCCTGCCCCCTGTGAAGCCTGCTAAGCCTGGAAGAATAAGTGCACTCAAGGCTGAGGGTGGAAAGATTGTTGACACCGAATCCGATCTGCAGCAGAAGATTGAAGAAGGATTACAGGGCAAAGCGAAGCCCGTTGCATTGAAACCACCTGGACCTGCAGAAAAGGCACCGCTTGGCAAAGCTACTACCAATATTCAAGAGGCACCGCTTATTGCTCCAGAAGATCTGGATCTAAAGGGTGCTGGCACGCGTGAGAAGGTCTACACACCTGAAGAAGCTAAGGTTGTCCCTAAGAAGTTCGAGGAAGCACTTCCAAAGCATGAAGATGTAGAAGGATCTCCTGAGGATGTATCCAAGGTAGAAGAAGTTCTCAAGGATCACACGGACCAAGAACTGGCTCGTCTGGGCAAGAAGTATGGCGTAGACGAATCAGAATATGACTTTGCAAAGCGCGACGACAATCGTCACCGTGTTGAGCGTGATGACTTCGTGAATGATGTGCTTTCAAAGATGCCTAAGGAAGACATTGACAACATTTCTAGGCTGTCTGATGAGTTCAGGAAGAAGGACACTACTATCTGGTCTGAAGCTGAGCGTAATGCTCTGTCTAAAGCTCAGCGCTCCCGTGCAATTATGCAGGAGCACGAAGGTGGGCCTAAGAGCGTAGCCGGAGGAACATCTGAGGCAGAGACCGTGGGCACCAAAGAAGGCGCTGAGAAAGACACGGACTTCATGGCGCAAGCTAAGGCCAACAAGCCTGAAGGCACACTTTCTGAGCAGGTTCTGGAAGCTCAGCGTCTCAAGGAGGCAGCTAAGAAGCCTGTGGATATGGCTAAGGCTGCAGACGATTACAACAAGGCCGAAAGTCTTCATCCTGTACAGCCAGAGAAAATAAAAGGCACAGACAAACGAGCGGCAGACATAGCTGATGCATTTGACAAAATGAAACACGATCCTAACGATCCTGCGGTCAAAGCAAGCTATGATGCACTGAAGAAGGACATCAATAAGCAGTGGGATTACGCCACCAAGACATTGGGAATCAAGATTGAACCTACAGATGAAGATCCGTATGGCTTCACTAAAGGCGATAAGCCTGCTGAGAAGCAGCTCTTTGACGACGTGAAAAACAACAAGCATCTGGGTGTGTTCCGAGGAGGAAATCCTCTGCAAGAAGGACACCCGTTGGCTGAGGTTGATCCAAAAACTGGAGAAACCTACAATACAATGTTTAGAGCCATACATGATTTGTTTGGACACGTTGCTCAAGGCCATGACTTTAGCGAGTCTGGAGAAGAGAGCGCTTGGAACGCCCACATGCAAATGATGGACCCAGTAGCTCGCCCTGCTATGACCACAGAAACTCGTGGGCAGACTTCTTGGTTCTTTAACAACGAAGGTGTACGTGGCGGCAAGACTGCTGGACAATTTGCAGACCAAAAAGCCGGAGTACTTCCTGACTTCGCAATGGAACGAGACGCAGTGAAGCCCAAGGAAGTCTTTGATCACATCAAAGGTGATAAAAAACCCTTCGCTGTATTGACGGCTGAGAATCCCGGCAATGAACGTCTATCAGACGCTGAGAACATACAGAGAAATCACGAGCTGCTACAGGACTTAAAAGACAAAGGCTATAATCCTAAAGCAGTCGGTGGAGTGAATAAAGATGTTGAGGGTAAAACCGAACACTCTTACTTCGTCCCAGACATAACACCCGAAGACGCTGCCGAACTTGGCAAGAAGCACGGCCAAGAGTCTATTCTAACGCAGGAGGGTTTGCATCACTTAGAAAGCGGCAAGATTGATCCCTCGGACAATAAAGGATTGATCACAGGAGACAAGGCTAAGGAACAGCCCTATTATTCCATTGTCGATGGAGAACCTTTCGCAGTGCCTTTCAAAGAAACTCAACCTGAAGGAGTGTATACCCCAGGAGAACCTGAGTCCGACGTAGAGATGGCCCGTCGTGGCGCTGATGTTCCTGAGAAGACCGACCTTACAGGAAACCAAAAAACCATGGACGCAGAAGAACGTGCCAAGGTACAAGAGGAACTTGCTAAGAAAGGCCAAGGTGGAGGAGCCCCAGGTAGGGCCACTAAGTTGCCTACAGGCGACGAGCTGATCAAGAAGTACGGAGAGTCGGACGGAGATCCCGCTCACACTGCGTTCATTCTTGCAGACGGTCGTGGAGTTGCACAAACAGGCGGCAACATCCATGATCAAATGCTTGGAGGTAAAACTACGGATGCGAACCCACCTCGTGAGCGCTTTATTAATGAGCAAGGCGCTATCCGCATGCGTTCCTATGGAGCGTATGGGGATCGTTCGTTCAACATGTCTATACCGAAGGATGGTATAACTACTGAGCAGCTGGAGCACTTGCAAAAGATGTCTCCACAGATGAGGACTGGTCAAGTCTACGTAGAAGTAGCTGACCCAAAGAGCATGGATCAGGTGCGCAACATCGCGTACGGTAATGCCACTCCTGAAGCCCTTGAGAAAGCCATTCGTGACATCGCACCTATCAAGAACGCTAAGGGCTCACCTACGGATGAGTTCGGCAACCCCACTGTTTCTGGTGGGGCTCCAGCGACTGCTGCAGCTCCTGCTAAGGAAGTAAACCTGGGGGAGACTGCTGAGAAGCACCTCACTCCCGAGGAGCGCGAAGGCGTCACTAAGTCCGAAGCTAGCACTAAAAGATTCATGGACAACATGGAGAAGATCCCAGAAGTCCAAGAGTTCGTAGATGCAGCTAAGAAGGGCGCAGGAGAACGCAAGTGGTACCAACGCAGCGGCCAAGCATTCGATGCAATGGCTAAGGAATCTCCTGAGTACTTTGATCAGCCAGGAGACAGGGACAAGTTCGTAGGGCTTCTGGCTTCTGGCTCACCCCAGCAATCAGTCGCTATGAACATGCGTGAGGCCTTGAGAGTCTGGACCAACTACGTAGACAAGGGACGCCCTGAAGGCGCAGCTCTGGAGAAATTGCTAAGGCAACCTTCGGACAAGGGAGGATTCACTCTTCCCGGTGCCAAGGTACCCAACGCTATGAAAGCTCTCGCAGGAGAGCCCATGTGGCCGGACATCAGCAAGAACAGCGCTTTCAAAGTGCCAAGCTTTGCTGACAACCTCAAAGGCGTTCTTAATCGAGTGACCAACGATGGATGGATGGCCCTCTTTTCTGACATGAAAGCTGGGGATATTCAGAGCGCACACAGCTACCACCCTATCTCAGTAATGACTAGGGCAGCGGCTGAGGAGCTTGGATGGGAACCGGCCGAAGCGCAAGCCGCAGTCTGGGCGTTCATCAAGACGCTCACCGAAAAGGGTGTAGAAGCTTCTGAGGACCCGTACGAAATGCGCAGGTACTCTGAGGATTTCTCGGACATCATACAGCACGACCCTGACACAATAAATCTTCTAAAGGATATGGGAATAGACCATGGAAAACTTGTCGAACGACTCGCAAAAGAAGTCGAGCCAAAGCCAAAACCAAAAGACACCAGCGGAGCTAGCCCTACTTCTGAAGACAGTGCTCGGAGGGCTTTTAAACGTGTCGAAGCAGCACGCGGCAAAGGCACCATCCCAGCCGCAAAAACAGGCAACCTCTTCAGCGGAGTCGAGCCAGCAGAAGATGAGACCACTGAATTCAACCCAGACCAATTCAGGACACAGACTGAAGAGTCTCCCAGCGTAAAGGTCACACCGCTCAGCGAACGTCCTCAGAAAACCATCTTGTCAGTTAAGGTGGACGGGGAGAAAGCTGGGCAGATGTCCATGACGCCTGTGCCTGAACTAGGCAAGGATGCGATGGAGATCAGTACCTCTCAACTCAACCCCGCATTCCGTAGCAAAGGCCATGGTACAGAAATGTACAAGCAGGCTATAGACTACGCCAGAAGCAAGGGTGTACGAACACTCTATTCCGATAACCAAGTGTCCATCAAAGCCGAGAACGTATGGCAATCGTTGGTGCGCGACGGGGATGCTACCTGGGACAATGCCAGTAAGCGGTACAAGATCAAAATAACACCGCTAGGTAAAGCAAGATAAACCAAGGGCCACTGATCACGGCCCTCGCCAACCTGAAGGAGATGCTAAAAGCATCGGAAGGAATTAAAAATGTCAGCATATTTAAAGACGCCGTTTAAACCTATGCCCTCTGTACTCATGAGCGGTTACTTGACGTATCTGTGGGGAAAATTCAACGACAAAACTTCACCGACCCTAGGAAATGTTTTGTCAGACTCAGGTAACGGCACAACTTCAAATGTCACGGTTCAAATTCTATCCGGCAATGTGCCCATTGTGAGTGCGCTATCCAAACCTCTGATCACCATAGTCGGAAGCGCTAATGCTGCCGGAGCTTACAACGTTACTAACGCTGCTCTCACCGCAGTTTCCGCCGCTATGAATCCTGACAGTGGGATTTATACGTTTAGTTTCCTGGGCGCTGGAAACAGCGCTGCAGCTGCCGATGGTGGACAATTTGCTGTACCTCAACCTGAAGTTGCCGAGGTATTGGTCGCAAGTGCTTCAGTACCTGTAGCTGTTTCATTCAACACTGCAACTCTAAACCAAGGCAAAACTCTAAGTGCAGTTGTTAGTTTCCCAACCATTCCTACTACGGCTGTGGTCACTTTGCAATCTGCTAACATTGATCTAGACAGCGAATACGCAGACGTAGCTACAGTTGTCAGCGTGACCGGAGGCGTGGTGACGGGTGGACAAGTAAGCATAGGGACACTAGACGCACGCTTTTATAGGTTCAACACAACCGGCGTAACCGGAGCAGGAACAATCGTAGCAAAATTGGCAGCATAAGTAGTTTAAGGAGTTAACACGATGTCACAAGTATCAGTGTTTAGTAAGACCTCTGTCACCGACTTTTTCGGTCAGCCAGCAACGCCTGCTAACCCTCCAGCAAATCAGGCGCGTATGTTCTACCGTTCTGACAATGACACTTTCCACGTAATTGACAGTGCTGGAGTGGATCTCTTAGGAGGAGGTGCGCCTGCTTTCGGTGCGATCACCTCGGGCACTAACACCTCGGCTCTAACTATCGGAACGGGTGGCGTGCTTTCAGCTACTGGGACCGGAGTGATCACAGCTACCTCTCTTAAACTCGCTCCAATTGTTCTGCTCTCGGGTGGAGCAGATGCCATCCCTGCACACACACCGGGAACATACATGGTCACGACTGCTGGTGTCGATGCTATGACAATAGCCGCTCCGACCGTCACCACAGATGATGGAATCGTAATCAAGGTCACGACCAATACCAACGCGGCCCACACGATCACATTCACGGGCGGAACTCTTCGCCCCGGAACAGCTGCGGTCACCACAGTCAACTTTGCCTCTTTCCGGGGTTCGAGCATCGAACTCATGGCTTGGCAAGGTGCGTGGTATGTCATGGCGCAGAACAACATCGCGTCGTACGCTTAGTAATACCCATGGGCTCTCCCAAGAGCCCTACACATTTGACTCAGGAGATCTCAGAATATGCCAAGCATTGAAGAACTGCAAGCCCAGTTGGCGGCTAAAATTGCCAAACTCGATGAGGAACGTCGTGCGAACGCTGCTAAGCATGCCAAAGAACGCGAAGAAATGCTGCTTGAAGTAGAGATGGAAAGAAAAGCAAGAACTGATGAATACACAGCCAAAGTTGCTGAGCATGAGCGCAAGAAAAAAGCTGAGAAGGACGAGGCAGAAGCACAGCGTATACGCGACGTAGCCGAGCGAGTTTCTGCGGAACAGAAGCAGCACGCCTTAGATGAGACTCTGCGACTCCAGAGAGAAAAATTGGAATGGCTAGAGAAAGCCATTTCAGATGCAGAATTTTCTGAGGAACAACATCAGAAGGAGTCCTCATTCAATCGGGTTATGGAAGCATCTGCTCTGGTTGAAGACATAAATGTCGAGCATCCTGTAGCCCCAGATAATAAGGGAGAAGCTGTAGCAGAAACAGGTGGAGCAGAGAGCTTCTCTACAATGTCAAGTCATCTTCGCCAAATATTGCGGCAAGCACAGCGTTCCTAGGAGGGACCATGGCTCTAATTTATCCAAGCGGGGACCACCAAGTCACGCCCAATCTAGGACTCGGATTGTGGGGCACTAACGAAGTTGTTGACGAGAACTTTATTTTGCTCGACACAGCCTTTGGTAGTGTCGGTATCCTCATGGTCAATGGCTCAGTCGTCAACAATCCCAACTTTGTCAACAGTGCGTCTGTTACACTTTCTGTAGTAGGAAGCAACATTTCTTTAACAGCTGCTACAAGTACTCCTGGAGGTTCTTCTGGAAACGTTCAAGGGAACAATGCGGGAGTATTCGGTGGTCTCCCTGGTAGTGTCATAGATTTTACCAATGGTCTGCTGGCTCTGGCTACAGTTGGATTTGGCGTAGCCCTTAGTGTAACTGGGGACTCTTCTAGCAGCAACATTCAGAACTGGTATGTGAACGGACAATCCGGCTCAAGCTGGGGTATGTCAGCAGTGCCGTACGGTGATGCCATCGGAGTGCAGTTGTCGATGGTGGACTCGTCTGGGAATACTGCTACTTTAGACTCAGGAGCCTCCGATGGGTTGCAGCTAAGTTCGGGCGCGAACCTAGCAGATCTTTCTGTAAACAACGGATTGTTTGTAAGGAACATTACTGGCTCCGTCCAGATTAAAGGCAACACCTCTACATTCTTAGGGTCCAGCATATTCATGCAGCCTGCCAGTGGAGCCTACAACGGTTCTACTAGTGGAATAGCCTTGACTATTGTTGGGTCTAACACGGGTGATCTTTCACGATGGTATACGAACGGCAGTGTGCTTGCCGTTAGCATTGATGCCACAGGTAACCTAAATCTTCCCCTTGCGGGAATACAAGATCACACAGGATCTCTAGGGACTAGCGGGATGGTGCTCAGTTCCACGGGTACGCAGGTTGCATGGATCACGCCGCAGGCAGGCACAGTCACGTCCTTCAGCGCAGGGAACCTTAGCCCACTATTCACGACATCGGTAGCGACAGTTACGACTACCCCAGCACTAACGTTCTCTTTGAGTACCCAAACAGCTAACACTGTATTTGCTGGGCCAACCTCAGGTGGGGCCACGGCTCCCACGTTTAGAGCCTTAGTAACGGCCGACATTCCAACAGGTACCGTGCTTTGGAATCAGATCGGCAATGCCTCGGGAAACCTAACATTAGCCAATGCTGGGTTCACATCTACGTTCAATCAGACCTCGGCAATTGCTTGGCTTTGGGCCAACACGACCATTGCGACTGCTCTTACAACGAACGCAAGTCCTACGCATCAATTTGCCGCTAACTATTGGACGGGTGCGGCATCAGCTCAGGATACTTGGACCATCGGTTCGTCACTTACTGCAGGTGCGAACGGTGCAAGCACGCTGGCGTTTGTGCACACCGGCAGTACCGGGCTTGCTTACATGTCTTCTCCGGGATTCAAGGCCACTATCACAGGTAGTGCCAGTAATTGTACGTTTGCCGTGGGCAACGCGATTAATAGTGGATTCTACGGTGCTGGAGGCAACAATGGCGTACTATGCGCTACGGGTGGTACAGCTATCTGGCAAGCCATTTCCGGTGCACCTGGGTTCGGCTTACAGATAATAAGTAATTCCGTCGTTCTCGGCTTCGCACTCAACGTTGTGTCTAATACAGACATTGCGTTCTCTCGGCTAGGCGCTGGTTCCTTGGCGTTAGGCAACGGGACTGCTGGGAACACCACAGGTAACCTAAGCTTTAACCGTGTCAGCCTATCAGGTGCAGACTTTGCAGGACAGGCTACGGTTACTGCTGGAGGCACTACCAAAGCGGTGACCTTTGCAGCTAATTATACAGGCACAGGTCAACCCGTTATTGTCATCACACCTACGAGTGATCCCCTTGCTCTCGGTGTTCCTGTGGGGTACTGGGTAACGTACTCGGGAGGTGCTGGGGCGTGGACAGGCTGGACAGTAAACATCCAGACGGCCCTAGCAGGGGACGTAACATTTAATTATGTGGTTATCGGAAACCGTTAAGGAGCTTATGCCTACTTTTTACACATACATGTGGCTGAGAGAAGACGGAACCCCTTACTACGTCGGCAAGGGACTTGGAAGAAGGGCCTTTAGAACTCACTGGACTGGGACAAGGAAGCACTCAGCACCTGTTAAAGAGCGCATAGTGATTTACTTAGCAGAATCTGAAACAGATGCGTTTGAGACAGAGACTGCGTTGATTTGGTACTATGGCCGCAAAGATTTGGGCACGGGCATACTTCGCAACCTAACAGAAGGCGGTGATGGCCCTGCTGGGCAAGTATTCTCTGCGTCTACTCGACAAAAGATGAGTGCTGCAAAACTAGGAAAACCCAGCACCAGAAAAAATTGGGTCCCCACCGAAGATTATCATCGCAAGCAGAGTGCAGCTAAGATGGGTAATACTTCTGCTCTGGGTCACAAAGTTTCAGCGGAAGTCCGACGTAGATTAAGTGAAGCAAATTTAGGCCGCAAAGTTTCTGAAGAAACAAGACGTAGACTACGTGTGGCAAATAAGGGGAAACCTTGGAGCCAAGCACGAAGAGATGCTTGTTAGGAACTAGGAGCAATATGTCAAGCACACTTACCACCGCAGCAGACATCGTCGTAGGAAATAGGTAAAAATATGGCAAACCCAATCACGCTCTACCCAGGAGGTGACCAACCTGTCACTCCTAACCTCAAACTAGCGCTCAACAACATGAGCCTTACCTCAGGCAACAACTTTGAGATCTTAGATGCAGCTATCGGTGCTGGGCCACTAGGAAATGTTGTAGGGAATCCTACGACTGGCGCATTGACCATCAACGGTTCAAGTCTCACAAATCTATTTGCGATGAAAGGAACTAACGACTCTACTCTTGGAGATGGGACAGTTGCCACCGCTACGGTTATTCCTTCGGGTGGTAATTTTCTTGTCTTCGATATCAGTAGTGGTTCCCAATGGCGTATTGGTGGGGGAGGACTTCAATCAGTCCAACGAGCACCTATACAATTTGGTTCCCCAGTAGACGGCAACATATCGAGCATAGGTGCAGCGTCTTTTACAATGGGCAATGGAGTAGGAAATAATGCCTCGGCCAAATTGACTTTGGGGGACATCGTACTGACCGTTGCCGCACCCACCGTAGCAGCTGCTCAAGTGGGCTTTGGTGGCACGGTCAGCGCCACGGCTTCTGTCGGTGGCATAACACCTCCCGCCACGGTTGCTGGCTACCTAATCGTCAATGTTGCAGGCACGCAAGTAAAAGTACCATACTACGCAAACTAAGGAGAACCAATGCAAGCACAAGACGTACCAGTGTTGTGGCACTTCGTATCCAAGGCCCTTATCGGCTTGGCCCTCACTGGGCTAGGAGGATTGATTGTGTGGCCATTTAAGAAAGCAAAGAAAGAATGGGCCTCTCTCAAGGAAGCCATCAATTCTACCCAGGCAGAACTCGTAATGCAACGCGAAAACCATCTAGTGCACATTGAAGACCATAGTAAAACCCAAGTGGATCTGTTAGGAAAAGTATGTGAGACTTTAGAGGGAGTGCGCCTTGATTTGCGAGAGCAGACTGGGTATTTAAGAGCTGCTTCTCTGCCACAACCTCGATCTCGTTCTAGAAAATAGACCTTGCCTTATCCTTTGAACTGTGGTAGCATTTTATACAGGAGCTAAAACTCTATGTTTTATACTTATTTATGGTTCAGGGAAAATGCCCTACCCTATTACGTAGGAAAAGGCAAAGGAGATCGGGCATTTATCAGCGAAGGTCATGGAGTACACAGACCAAAAGACAGAGCGAGGATTTTAGTACAGAATTGGGAGTCTGAAGAAAAAGCGTTTGAAATGGAAAAGTGGTGGATTGCTTTTTACGGAAGAAAAGACCTGGGCACAGGATGTTTGAGGAACCTCACTGACGGAGGAGAAGGTCCAGCGGGTTTCTCTGAAAATACCAGAAAGAAGATGAGTGACTCTACAAGAGCTTCTTTTGCTTTAGGACGCGTCCATGGAATGCTAGGAAAAAAGCATTCTGAGGAAGCTAAACGCAAAAACTCAGAGGCCCATTTAGGTAAAAAGAAGTCCGAAGAGGCTTGTCGTAAGCTGAGCATTTCTCTTAAGGGGCATAAGGTTTCAAAGATCACACGTAAAAAGATCAGCGCATCCAATATGGGACACGGTTTTGCAGAAGAGACTTTAAAGAAAATGAGAGAAGCCAAAATAGGTAAGCCTCTATCAGACAAACACAAACGAAGTCTTAGGGAAGCTGCTAAAAACCGGCCACGCATATCCGAAGAGACTAGGCTAAGATTATGTACAGCGGCCACTTTGCGTGAACAATTGAAACGTTCCAAGGAGAGGAGCTAATGGAAACTCAAGCACGCAAACAGCACGGAGAACTGCAGAGAGAACGAATCGCGGAACTCTATAAGCAAACTGGCGGGAGTGTCACGGCTATTGCCCGGGAGATGGGACTAGCGCGTGGCACTGTGCATGATCACATTGAAAAGATGGGTGGCATTAAGAAGCCCATAGCCTCTGGGTCTGTGAAGGGTATTGTAGAAGCCCCAGCCAAACTCCCGACGAAGCACAAAATCAAACGCTACATCCTCACCTCGGCTCAGAACAATACATTTGTCAATAAGGCGTTCTGGAATAACCTCCTGGCCCTGGCTAAGCACTACGAAGCTGAAATACTCGTGGGGACTTTTTCTTACAATCAGAACGCCTTCGGTGAACTGGCAGTAAAGCGAGGGACGAAGAAGATCCGTGAGAAAGAACTGTGGTTTGATCCGGCCGTAGAGCCCTACATTTGCGACACCCGAGTAGAACTTGGGGAAGGCTTAGTCTGGTGTGGAGAAATGAATGTGCTGCCCACGGCTGACGATCCTCTCTCGGGTCTGGAAACGTACACGCACAGGAAGTCCTCTATCTTCCCTCACGCCAAGTTGGCCATGCGCTCCATTGCGACTATGCAAGGGGAAGGCACCAAACTGAACTACACGACGGGAGCTGTCACGCTTCAGAACTATATTCAAAAGAAAGCCGGACTGAAAGCTGAGCATCATCACAGTTATTCCTGCTTGGTTGTGGAAGTCAATGCAGACGGCAACTGGTGGGTACGTCAAGTCGGCGCGGCAGGCACTGCTTGTCAGCTGCAGGACCTGGATGTCATCGCTGAGAATGGCAAGATCACTACGGGCAACAAAGTTGAATCGGTGACCTGGGGAGATCTCCACGCAACGATCATTGACCCTGTGGTAGAGAAGCTCTCTCAGGAGATGTTGGATTACCTAAAGCCTAAGACACAGTTCCTGCACGATGTGATGGAAGGGGCCAGCACGAACCACCATACGGCGGGAGATGCACATGAGAAGTTCAAAGTGTACCTCAGAGGCCTGAGCAAAGTTGAAGAAGAACTTCATCAAACTATGGATAAAGTGAAAGCTTATAGTCGTCCATGGTGCAAAACCATTGTTGTGGATTCCAACCATGACAATTGGATCATGCGCTGGCTGAGAGAACACGACTATCGCAATGACCCACAGAACGCTATGTTTTTCTTAGAGGCTCAATTGGCCGTTTACAAAGGTATGGTGGAAGGCAATGAACGCTTTCACTTGCTAGAGTGGTCTTTGCAGAAGTATGGCCTGTCTAAGGAGATCCAGTTCTTGAGGACCGATGAGTCGTATACCATCTGTAACAAAAAGATAGAATGTGGAATCCACGGACACCTTGGCCCCAACGGAGCACGCGGCACACCACAGAACTTGAACAAGATCGGACGCAGGGCAAACACGGCACACACACATTCGGCAGGCATTTGGAACGGCCTTTACGTCTGTGGTACCAGCACACAATTGCGCTGGTCGTACAACGCCGGACCTTCGAGTTGGTCGCACAGTCATACGGTCACGTACCCGAACGGTATGAGATCAATAATTACAATCTACGCATCAAAATGGAGAGCCTAAGAAATGGAACCGACTCAGTATGTAATCCGTACCCAGAGCGATAGGGCTTATAGCTATGGCCTGGGTGAAGTTGTTATTCCTGGTGTAACTTTATTCCGCGACGGGAATTATGATCTGTCCCTGGAAGAGGCTCAGGCCAAACTAAGCAAGGCCACGACACCAAAGAAGGCTCATTGATGCCAGCGATAGTGTTGGCCTTTGGACATCGCGCAAGGTCAGGTAAGGATGAAGCTTGCCAAACAATCATTAAGCATCGCCATGGTACCCCCATCATGGCTGATGACCCCTCAGTCCTCTACGACATCAAGCACTATAGTTTTGCCAAAGCCCTCAAGGCCGAGGTAACCGAACTTGCTTTGAAGTCCGGGGGAATGAGAAATTTGTTCTCAGACGGTCTGCGTTATCCTGATGCAGGCTTTGCTCACACTGATGGAACTATCGTGGCCCTCCCCGAGTGGGTGCAGTGGGACGTAGATGAAACCGTAGAAGATCCCGATTGTTCCCTTGGCAAGTCGAGGACTTTTTTGCAGTTTTGGGGTGTCTTCAGGCGTCAAGAGGACGAGGACTACTGGGTGAAAAAAGTAGAAGCTCAGATTGCTAAGGATCAGCCGACCGTTGCGCTTATTTCAGACTGTCGTTTTCCTAATGAGCTTAGGTGGGCTCAGAAATTTGGCGAAGCAGTCCGCGTCGATAGGCCCAGTATTAAGTCTCCTAATGCACATATTTCTGAGGAGGCCTTAGCAAATGTACCAGACGACCAGTGGGTAGCAGTGATCAAAAACACTGGCAGTCTTGAAGACTTTCGGAACGAGGTGCTCTTTGTCTTTGACATGGTGCTCTCAATGGTTCCGACGCAGCGCCCAGCTTTGGCTTAATCCTAAGACAGCCGCTGTAGTATTCCTGGAGTAGTGCTGGGAACTCCTCGGCGGTAAAATTTCACTCGGAGCACCAATAAATGACTCGCTTAGACTTCTACTATTTTCTTTCCGTGGGACTTCTCTCGTTGTTCCTCCTTGGACCTCACGAGGTTCCTCACTTCAAGACTCACAAACACTCAGCCCCCACAACAGAGCAACGTACTTCCCACATGGTAACCTTCTTTGATGAGAAGGGAAAGAAACTAGGAGATTGTACAAGCACAGCAATTGGGCCGAACGCTTTTCTTACGGCCGAACATTGTAACGAATCTGGAGAAGGAACGTTGGTATCCTTTGATCTCTCTACAGAGAAGCACATCCTCATAGCTTCCGCAACTGACAACCGAGATCATGTGATCTACTTGTTTTACGGGTCTCCGTTCACTCACATCGAAACAGTGAAGACCAAAGCCGCAATGGTTGGAGAGACCGTCACCATCTATGGAGACATCCGAGGAGAGTACCCAGCCATTCCTCGTTACGGTAAAGTGCTTGAGTGTGACGACTACAGCGAATTGGACGTGGCAGCTGGAGAGGCTTGCTATTCTCTGAAAGTAGACCATGGCGATAGTGGCTCAGCCATATTCAATACCAAAGGGGAAATTGTAGGCTTGGTCACGTATTCTGCTGAAGAGGACAACGGAGATACAAGTGCCATTGGGTTTTCTCTAAACTTCGATGCTCAGCACCTCGATGCAGCGCGTACGTATGTACCAAAACTTGTAGAATAAAGGAGACTCATGGCAGACAGTGTTACCACAGCAGTACAGAGCGAGGTCTCAGTACTCGCGCATAGGCACCTTAGCTTTTCCTATGCGCTAGTGGGGACCCTAGTTCTTCTCTTGGTTCTCATGGGCTTCGGTGGATACCTCGGAGTCAAAGCGTTTGATGCTCAGCTTGCACGTCAGGAAGTCAAGGATGCTCAGTACAATCAGGACCGCAAGGTCTTCATGGATCAGCTGAGCGCACATGACGCAGAGCGTGCCGCGCAGGCCACTCAGATTGCTTCCTTGGGGCTCAGGATAGCCCACAGGAATGCTGAGCCCCTTCCCAAGGAGGTCCAGGCAGGATTGCTTCCAGACGCCACAGCTGAGACGGTTGCCAGAGCGGTAACGACGGCCTACAGCAAGAACCCAGCCTTCGGGCAGGCCACGGCTACCCCGGGGGGACAAGTATCGCTCAGCGTGCCCCAGGCACAGGCTACTGTGGAAGCTAAGGTAGGATTTGACAAGGCCTCGGCCGATCTTGCTGATGAGAAATCCATGGTTTCCCTCTTAAACGGCACCAATCTCAGCCTTTCTAATGATCTAAATCAATGCAAGCTATTGAATACAAAGGCCCAGGCCGACATTGCCGGATTCAAGAAATTGGCCGTGCGTTCGAAGTGGCAGAAGTTCCTCGGCGGCATGAAGACAGCCGCAGCGTTTGCGGCCGGAGCGTACGTAGGACACAAGATCTAACCCCAGAAACACGAATAGCCCCAAGCACCACCCAGAGAAGATCCTGAGTGAATGCTTGGGGCTATTTTTTTGTGCCTAGTTTGTGACTGGCATGATCTCGTTGTTGAACCACGGTCCATCTGTGCCGTAGAACCGTGATGCTGCGTACTTCTCGGAACGCTTTATAGCGGCCTTTGCACTCCCTCTGCTCTTAAACAGAGTAGCCGAGGCGTCTAACCAAAGAACATTAAACTCTCCCAGCATCTTAACGCCAAACCTGCTGTACACGATGTACCCTAGAATTTTCTTTTTGGTCATAAGTTTCTCCCCTGTACGTAGAACTCGAAGCTCTTGTCTCCGAGGTCATCAATGATGATTTTGTCGTGCTCTGCTACTTGCCCACTGGCTGCTAGTCTTGCCAGCGGCTGCTGTATGCGTCTCTCGATAGTGCGTTTGAGATACCGCGCACCGTAGGCCTTGTCGTAGCCCTCAGCCAGCAACGTACGTTTGGCTTTAGGTGATACGGCTATGGTGAAGAACGGTTTGCTGACCATGAACAAGCGATACTCTAGCGCCTTCAATTCAAGTTCAAGGATGTTCTCAATTTGCTCCTCGGACAAAGTCTTGAAGACCACTATGGACTGCAAACGATTCATGAACTCAGGTGAGAACTTGCTCTTTGCTGCGCTCCTGGCCTGCGTCTCCATGCGAGCGTTGTCAGTCTCTTCGGATGGGTCCATGAATCCTATGTCACGACTAGACATCTTACGTGCGCCGAGGTTGCTTGTCATGACAATGATCACATTGCTAAAGTTAACCTTGCGGTTGTCTCCTAAGGTCACCGTAGCATTATCGAGGATGCCTAGTAGCAAAGCCCAGAGCGTATCACTGGCCTTCTCGATCTCGTCGAAGAGAAGAATGGAAAGCTTCATCTTGTCCGTGTGCCACTGGTTAAGTGCTTCCTGTGTCAGCAGCGGGTGCGTCTCACGATGGCCCAAGTATCCCGGGGGAGATCCCACTAATTTGGCGATCTCATGTCCGTGCTGGTACTCAGCGCAGTCAATACGCAGGCAGGCGAGCTTGCTACCAAGTAAGGATGCGGCCAGGGTCTCAGCCACTAGCGTCTTGCCAGTGCCTGTTGGACCGAGGAACAGAGCTACGCCAGCGGGGTGGCTGGCATCCGAGAAGCCTGCTTGGTGGGACTCAACAATATTCAGAAGGGCCTGAGTAGCTTCCTCTTGGCCTACGATCTTAGCTGAGAAGTCCTTGGCTAGTTGTGCATAAAGCTTGCTGCTCTGCGTGATGTCGAGTTTGCGCTGCGTTCCAGCTGTGCTCATTATGATTTCTCCGGGTCCTTGAAGTCCTCTGCGTTTGCAGGAAGGGTATCTACCGCTTGCCTGTAGGAATTTTCTGAGTAGTCCTTCTCAAAATGATAAGCCAGCAACTTCAAGGCACTTTCAAGTTCTTGCTTCCTTTCTTCGTAGAAAGGACTGTTCTTATCGAAGCGTTCTATGACATCCAGCCCAGTCTTCCAAAGCTCATAGAGCTGTGTTAGGTGCTCCATGCGTGTGCCCATGTCATCCATGGTACCCGTCTTGAGTGCGTGATTGATCTTCTCTCCGTCTAGCATGGGTTTTCCTTTCTCACAGCAGCCATATAACGACCGCAGTAATTGCAGCTCCTAGGAAAAAGTACAAAGCTTTGCGCCAATCTCCGTAGACAAGGTAACCCAAGGACGTTGCTAAGCCCCATCCAAGGCCTCCCATAGCTGCCAATTTCCCCCAGTTCATTTTGTATCCTTAGGAGGTTCCATCAGGAAGACTTTGTCCCAATACTTCTTGTAAGTGGTTATTTGCTGTCTAGCACTTTCCATGTTCCTAGAAAAGTGTTCCAAAAGATATGTACGTGCTGCAGCAAATGTAGGGAAATACTCGTTAGACTTGGCAACACGCATTTCTCTTTTAAACCACACTGTAGGAGCAAGGGTGATAAACTTTTCTGTCTCTTTTACTACCCCTACGGGAGTGATTTCCACCGCATACTTGTTTACCTTCCACCATGTGCTTACTGCCATATTCCGCTCCTCATTTGTTCAACCAAGCGTACAGCTCGGTCTCCAACTTCAGTATACCACTTGGATGCTTTCATATCAGCAGCGGCCTGCTCGTAGTTACCGGCCTGCGTATCTGCCAAGTCATGGTGGAACTGCAATAGTCCCGGGACTCCCAGGTTGAAGCTCATATTCTGCATGACGCCAAGACGCGCATCGTCTAGGCTTACTACCCAAGGCAGCTGAGACACGAGGAATCTAGAGATGCGCTCTACGTCTACACCTAGGATTTGACTCGCTAGAGTCTCGTTGATAGGAGTCACCAATGCGGGTATAGGGTTGGCGTCAAGGTTGTGGCCGTAGCCGATGGTGCGCTTGCCCACGGTGTCCATGTAAACGTCTAAGCGTAGGCCTTCGTCTCTTTTGAGTTGGTCGATGATGTTGTCAATTGCCATGTGAATCTCCTCCGAAAATTTTTTTCCTTCTCACGGACGGGCTCATGGTTTCACCTCGAAGACACTCAGGAGTTCATGGCATCCAATACCTTGGACCATGCGTCCTGCCTGTGTACGGTATGTGATCACGAGCGGACCCTTCTTGCCTTCGAACGCTACGGACACGTCCCCACAAAACAGCACTGACTCATCAAACAACTCAGCAGTAGCATAGGGCTGCACTCTGAGGTTGAGGTTGCCGTCCACGTACTTGCCTTCGATAGGGAGTCCGAAGAGGTACGTGTATGGGTTGTCAAAAAACTGAGGAGCCCCTAGGGAGTTTGGTCGTGCCTTAGTAGTCGAGGCATGCCCTAAAGAGACCATGAAAGCAACTGCTAGGAATAAAGCTAGGACGAGAATGCTGAGCCATATTACGAGATTTTCTACGGTCCTTCTCACAAAATCCTCCTCAGCAAATTTCCTAGAATTACAACAGCCAGAACAGCAAAGCTTAAAGCCAGCCAAGAATTGCTCGTTGCAAACACAAGGGAGAAGACAATGCACAGTACTCCTACCCAATATTCCTTATCATTTTTAGACATTGACAATCTCCTCACACCATAGTTCAATACGACGAGTAGATTTCCACAGTCCTTCCACCACAGAGAAAGCACGTTTGTCGTAAACCGATTTTAAAGGGCCACCGAAAGGGTAGGTTACATCTGTGGCACGTAGCGGTATATGCACTTGCCTGGGTACAGTGTCTACAGGTTGGAAGAACACCCTAGTACAACCGCAGGCAGTTTTCAGGTGGATCTTAGCCAGCACTGTTGACCTCCGCAATCACTTCTTCTCCGGGTTTTACTTCGTCACTGGGCTTCCAGCCATCCTTCGTTAATGACTCGGGAGCCTTGAACTTGCTCACAGTGACCTTACACCTCTTCTTGCACGCGGAGCAGCGGAACTTCCCTAAGCCCTGTACCAGTGCGTCCTTCTTGCTGACAGCAATGCATGGAGTCTTAGTAGCAGGTACAGAGCAGCACACACTCGTGTACGTGTTGACGGGACCCTGGGGCTTTCGTACTAAATTTACGAATTTATTCCCTCGGGACTTCTGGGCGTACTTGCTGCTCCCACGCTTGTCTTTTTTCGTCCCAGTAGAAAACCGGGAGCCCTGTGATGTAGGCCGTGTACGCCCAGTCTTCTGTGGGGTAGAAGGTGATTGAGAGTTCCCAGTCTTCACTTGCGTTTCCTGCGTAGTATTCGGCATACATCGGATCTCCTTGGATTTATTTTTCTTCGGTTAGTTCGTAGAACCTGTTAAGGAACTTCTGTTCAGCTTTCCTTGATGTCCACGGTTCAATGACCTCGCACCGAGGTGTGATATTGGCAAAGTCTGGATGAGAGTTTTTCAGCAAGTCACGTTGCTCAGTGACTAGCATGATGGTGTCTGCAGTCTTCACCTCAGGGGGCTCAGTTGGGTCCATGTGGAACCATGCGCATATCGCGGCCATTACACGCTTTTCATGGGCACGATATGACTCCATACCGGCCATGTGCTTGAGCGGCCGAGGTACATCAACGCAGTAGGCTTCTCCAGCATCGTGCATCAGTCCCCATAAGGCGTGCTCGGGAGGGACTATTTCACTGACACGTACGGAGTGCTCAGCCACGCTGTAGAACTTCTTGCAGTGCCCAGCGAATCTACATAAAAGACTTAATGAATGAGAAATATCTTCTATACTGATAGGAGATTTCTCAGGACATACAAAGTCAAATAGCACTCCAGTGTATGTCCTGATGGCGCTGCCTATAGGCTTCACGACTCTAGCTCCCCGGGAACATAGAAATGTTCATTCTTCTTGATGGAAGGCGCTGTTCTCCTTTTTGTGTTTCTGCGTATGATCTTCTCAACTGCTGTGATGGAGATGAGTTCCTGCATGAGGTGAGAAGCCTGCCGCAGTGAGTATCCCTCGTCCCATAATTCATTCAACATTTGGTCGATGATGGGACGAAGTCTATTCTCTATGTCATTGGCTTTGTCGGAGTACCCTTCGTACTCACCTTCGTAGATGTTTTTCATATTTTCACCTCAGTATCTGCCTCGGATAACTTCTCGATTTTCTTGCGTAGATGTAAGAGGATTGCGTCGTCCTCTCGCAGGCGTTCCTTAAGATTCGCTAAGCCGTTGGCTAGTCTCTCACCATTGAGATTATACCACGATCCAGACATCTCGAACAGGCCCCGTTTAGAAGCAAAGGTGATCAGGTCTCCAATGTGATCAAAGCCCGGGGTAAAGCTAGTGCCAGGGTAGTACAGGTCAATCATGGTCTCCCTGAGAGGTGTGCCCACTTTATTCTTGACTGCCTTTAGGCGAATCGTGTGGCCTACCAGTTCCGTCCCTTGCTTGATCTCTTCCTTACGGCGTATGTCAATTCGAATGCTAGAGTAAAACTTCAGTGCCCTACCTCCCGTCGTTGTCTCAGGGTTGCCAAACATGACACCGATCTTCTCGCGTATTTGATTGATGAAGACTACCGTTACTTTGTTTACGTCTGCCTTGGCTGTGAGTATACGCAGAGCTTGCGACATCATACGGGCTTGTAGGCCAACATGCGCATCTCCAATGTCTCCTGCCAACTCAGCCTCAGGTACGAGAGCTGCTACTGAATCCACGATAATTAGTCCTGCACATTTTGATTCCACAACTGCATCGGCAACTTGCAAGGCTTGCTCTCCGCTGTTGGGCTGGCTAATAAGTACGTTGTCCACATTTACGCCTAGCTGCTGAGCATAGCCTATGTCTAGTGCATGTTCTGCGTCAATATAAACAACTACATCACCCTGAGCCTGAGCCTGTGCAGCAAGCCATAAGCACCATGTAGTTTTCCCGGAGGATTCAGGTCCGAAGATCTCAACTACTCTGCCTCTAGGTACACCACCGCAGCCTAGCATGTCGTAATCCACAGTGGGCAACTTGGTGCTGATGCTAGGGATGCGTATGATGTTCTTGGCCCCCAAGCGCATCAAGGAATTGCTCGTCTCATGCTTGGCATCCAGAGCTTTGGACACAGCAAACAATGATTTGAACTTCTCAACATCGCTAGTCGGAGCTGTGACCACCACCTTAGGAGCCTTCTGCTCCTCTTTCTTTTTTCCAAACGCCATTAGCTCTCCTTCATTCTGATGATGAGAAACTTTGCCTTAGGGTTCTCTGCCTGTCTCTGCTTCAACAGCGTCTCCGCTTGCTCCTTAGAGAGCGAAGGACCGTCCCATAGTTTCAGGTTATCGTTCTTGAGAAGTTTGTAGATTGGATACTGCATTTATTTCCTCCTTGACGCTCATGATGCTGCCTTCTATGGTTGGTTCCACTTTAGCTATTTCCTCAGGAGTAAAAGCATTGAGTCGGTTTTGGAGGAACTTGCCAAAGTGTTTCACGAACTTCTTCCCTACCATACGTTCCAATCCCGTCCGTCCTTGCTCCACGAGGATCTTATGGATGCTCGGAGTATCCACAGCCAGTGTAAAGAATGCAGTCCAGCAATCTTCACAGTTCGCTTGCGTAGGTGGATGCCTCAGGTCAATGCTGTGTCCGCATGCCTTGACAATGGCGTGCTCTACAGTGTGCTTAGGTTCTGGCTTGGCTACAGGGACTGGCTTAGATGCCCCCAGGTCCGCGTCTTCTATAGTCCTCGTTACGGCCTCCGCAGGAACGTCTGCTGGGTGTGGCAGAGCTGAGTCTAGTCGAAGCTTTTGTTCATCAACTCTAGAACTCTCAGAATGAACGTCAGCACTATCACTAGAAGCACTACGGACGTTATCGGATGATTGAATATCGTTTCCATTGTTAATCTCCTCAGTCATTGTATTCTGTCTCCTCGGGAAACTGCTGTGGTTCTTCTCGGTCTTGCATTCGAGCGTTCTTGGCACGGTAGTAGAGTACTCGGTAGTCCCCGTCATAGTTGAGGGAATGTTCCAAGAAAACCTGACCAAGTTCGTTCTGCAGATCTATGGGGGCTTCTTGGTATCTGTCTAGACCCGCAAGATTCATGAGCCTTGTGTAATCGTAAGATGACAGGGTGCGCTTAGCTTTGATCTCTACGTCCGCGAGGAAGTCAATTGCTTCCGGGGTCACCTCACCTTGCTTGAGTTCAGCTCGGCGTACACCTCGGGATGGCTGGCCCTTGAGTGCCGTGTAAAGTGCCATGACATTCAGGAACGTGTCCTGGTAGAGCTGTGCTTCGACTTTGTTTTCGCTCACTTTGTTCTCACTTTCTTCGGAGCTGTGATTGGGCCATCTGGGGAGCCGTAAATCATCTTTTTCTTGGACCTTGATATTCCCAATATACCGTACCTAGGAGACCCCAAGGCTGACGTTGCAGGCGGGTTGTCATGGAATTCAGCAAGGGCTCTAAGCACTTCTGAGGTGTTATTTGGATACAGCCTTTCTATTATCCCATAAGCCCTGTTCAGTATTACTGCCATTAAACCTCGTACCAATCCGTCTTTGTGTCGATGTTCAACGGCATTTCTTTTTTTGTCTTTACCTATAAGACACCTAAACAAGAAGTGCTCTTCTTGGTACTTTTTTATACTTTCGTAGTCCTCTGGAGTAAGCCTAAAAAATCTCCAAAGACGATTGCGTCTCGCATCAATCTTCTTTTGCTCTCGGTTATTTTCATGGCTTTTCATGGCGGATTCTTTGACTTTGTCTGGATTCTCTTTGTAGTACTTAGCTGCTCTTTGTTTGGCCTTCTCTTTAAACTCAGGGTTTGAGGCGTAGTCTTCTTTGGCTTTGGCCAAGATTTCGTCCTTCTTTTCCTTGTACCTAAGTTTGCTCCGTCGTTTGGCGTCCGAGAGCCTCTTTTCTGGGTCTTTATATCCCATGGCTAGGAAACCACAGTGGCCCTGACTTCAGTGATGGGCATAGCACGGTACAGGCTCTTCCCACGGTTGAGCACGACGTAATCCAACGCGCCCTTTTGACGCAGCATACGCAGTACACGGTCAGCCGAGGATGGTGAAACTCCTCCGCTCACATGGTTGGTAACGTAGAAGCGGAGCTGGTCAGCTGTGAAGGCTCCCTTGGTTTCTGTGTCAGCCAAGCGTTGCCGAATGAATTCCAAGATGGCCTCAGATGTCGTAGCTGCTACTCGGTTCAACTGCTGTGTTTGTATGGTATTTGTTGCCATGGTTATTTTCCATCCTTTTCGAGGTACGAATTTGAGACACATTTGAGAATTAATCGGCCGAGGCCGCGTACATGCCGTTCTTTCACTGGACGAATCACTATGCCTTCTCGGATGCCCTTAGCATTTGGCACAGCGGTCTGTCCGTCAACCAACTTACTGATTTCTTCCCAGTAGAACGGACCTTGGTATAGCACGGGTACCCATTGTGCTGGTCCGGTTTCTATTTCTTCCAGCCAAGTTCCCTCAGGGGTCCTAATGTCAAATGGGAAGAACTGAGGTTCAGCGCTTCCATATTGAAAATTCTCACCCTGGGTGGGAGTGACCTCACCGTAGAGCCCATAGCCCTCATGCGTACGGCACCATGCTTCAATCCATGGCTGAGCCCTGAGCACATTGCGCCAGATACAATTGGCGTTCTCAGCTTTCCACTGAGTTCGTGACCCTGCGTACATGTGTCCCTCTCGGAACACGAAGCGTGCATTGCTCCCATGGATCTTCTCAGTTACCTCTACCAGCTCCTCACGTTCGAATGCGTTCTTGTAGTGCTTGAACGCATCTACGTCGAACACGGGCATGTCTGTTCCCTCCTCATTGTCGAACCCATGGTTCTGCCCACCGCTGGTGTAAATGCCCAGCTTGTGCAGGATGAGATACCACCATCCCTTGAGACTCCTTGGGTACTTGCTACGCTTCTTCTTGAAGGTCTCGTTGTCCGCAGCAGGTTCCTTGCCTTTGTCTGGGTCATAGTGAGTGATGCCCAGGAGTTCTGAGACATCTGCGCCTTCAGGTAGATTGAACACAGAAAGCTCAGGGAAGTCAGAGAGAGGCATGAGCAATCCTTCGCTCCACTCCTTTCGCAAACGCTTTACGGTGATGCGCCTGCGTTTCTCAGGCACAGTACCATCCAAGCCTACATAGGTTTCCCAAATGAACTTGAAGGGCTCAGTCTGAGGTACGACGCTGTCAGGCTGAATGTAGACACCGAGATCCCCAGTTTTGAAGTTGCCCTT
>Ga0210406_10000609_pt1 | contig 48293 bp, 36 predicted proteins | sample IncBWC30MmetaG_FD_155454 | JGI IMG/M metagenome (GOLD analysis project Ga0210406, IMG submission 155454) | Forest soil microbial communities from Barre Woods Harvard Forest LTER site, Petersham, Massachusetts, United States - Inc-BW-C-30-M | ecosystem: Environmental > Terrestrial > Soil >...
CCGTCGGGCGCAAAAGTAAAATCATTCGTCGCATAAAACTTGATCCAATCTGCGCCGTTCATCAGCTGTTCGCGGACCCCTCTGCGCACTTCCCACGGCGAATCAACCGTTTCCAGCATGGAGGGCAGTTGCATATCACGGGAGTAGCCTTTGGGGCGAAACCCTCCGGTGGCCTGAAAGCCACGTCCGGAAACTTGCATTCGTGGGCCTTGAACCAGCCCATTGTTGATGGCGTTTCGCAACTCCACGTCGCCGTACATGCCCCCGAGCGTCTTCAAGTCGCGGAGAGTAGTGAACCCAACATAGAGATCGCGTTGGGCATTCACAAGCGCTTCTAACGTGCGGTACTGCAGCGGCTCTTTCAACATCTGCTCATCGAGATCCGGGCCGCCGGCGAAAACATGAGTGTGTCCATCGATAAGCCCGGGCAAAACCGTGGCATTGGATAGGTCGAGGATCTCGGAACCCGGCGGAATTTGCACTTCGTTCGCCGGCCCTACCTGCACAATGCGTGCTCCTTCAATCAGGACGACCTGTTGTTTCTTGAGGGTGTCCGATTTCGAGTCAAAAAGCCGCCCCGCTCGGATGGCTATTTTTTCATTTGTTCTGGCGCGCGGCGGCGGCAACGGCGGGGGCAGCGGAGTCGCTGGCTCCTGAGTGAAACCTATGGTGGTACACATGCAAAAAGCAAGAAACATCGGGAATCCAAGAACCAATACGCGCGCGCGAATACGCCTAGCTTGAACACTCATTGCCCCTCCCTAATTTGAGCCGCGGGAACTACCGGCGCGGTCTTCAGGAACATCGCCAGTCCCGCGGCCACCACCGTGATCAATCCGAGGTAAGTAAAGCCAGAAAGAAAATTGCCGGTTTTCTTGTTGAGATAGCCGACGATGAGCGGCGCAAAGTAGGCGCCAAGGTTGCCAATCGCGTTCGCAAAACCCATAACCGAGCCGACAATTTTTGCGGGCAGAGTCTCCGTCGGAATGGCCCAGAATGCGCCCATCGGGCCGTATGCACCGACACCACTCAGCGCGATAAACGCGAAGGCAATCGAAAGCGAATAAGAGATCGTGGCGACAGCAAGCAAAATGCAGCATCCGCCGAACAGCATGGCACCGGCAGCATGCCGCCGGCGCTCGTGCATTTTGTCAGAATGACGAGAGATGATTTGCAGAGAAATAGCCCCGACGATGAACGGCAGCGTGTAGATCAACCCCGTGTGCAGGCTGCTCAATTTCTTGAATTTTTCCATGGCGCTGGGCAGCCAAAACAGCAATCCCATCTGCCCACTCACAAAACAGAAATAGACAGCGGCGAGAAGAAATACTTGAGGGCGCAGCAGCGCTCGCAAGTATGAGATGTTCTGCCCACCTTCTAGTTCGAGAGATTCCCGCCTCAGGGTTGCCACCAAAGAATCGCGCTCAGCCTCCGGCAACCAACGGGCGTCTTCCGGATGGTCCTGGATAAACGCGAGCCAAATCGCAAGCCACAGAAAGGGTAGTGAACCCTCGGCCACCAGCATCACACGCCAGTTCCAGTGATCAAGCATCCATCCAGAAAAGGGCGATGCCACGATGACCGCTCCCGGCAGACAGAGCAGCCAGAAGGCGTTGGCGCGGGCGCGCTCGGCCCGGGAAAACCAGTGCGACAGAAGAATCAGAGTCGCCGGAAAGACTCCACTCTCGGCCACTCCCAAAAGCAGCCGAAGAATGAGCAATTGGTGATACGTGCGGACAAGTCCGCAGCCTACGGCAAAAGTTGCCCACGCCACCAGCAGCACACTGATAAATTTCTTCGGGCTCCAATATTTGGCCAAATGGCCGCCCGGAATTTGTAACGCCAGGTATCCCCAGAAGAAGATCCCGGCAACGGTTCCGGCTTGTTGAGGATCAAGATGCAGGTCTCGGCTGATCCGCGGCAGGGCAAGGGAAATGTTGGTTCGATCGATGAACGCGATCGTGTACATCACCAATGCCACGGGGATAATTCGAATCCAGCGTGGGGACACGCCAGTCGAGCTAATTTGGTGCTGCGCTTCAGATCCTCGCGTTTGCAGCTGTATGTGGGAAGGAGTTTGCATCGGCGCATGTAGGATCAGTTCAAGTTGCCACCCACGCGTTCCTTAGGGCTGCACCTCGTACACCCGCACTTCCGCGTCTTTTTTCTCGTGATGCGGCACGGCAAGGTAATAACGATTGAGTTCCGGGACCAGAAGCCCTGTTTTGGCCCGGAAGCTCCCCGGGATTTTCGCGAGCAAAGCATAATGGTCGGCATCCTTCTGCTCGAAGACATCGACAAATTGATCTCCAGCCAGGTAGAGGCGCTTGTGTTGCGCGTCGTAGCTCATATCATCAACGAACCCGACAGCTGGCAAATTGGCGACCACTTTGCCTGTGTCCGAATTCAGGACGATCAGTTTTCCTGGTTTGCGAGTGACCACGAACAAGCGGTGATTGGCTTCGTCCAGGGACATCGCTACGTTTTGCGTGTCTCCTGCCGGCAACGGCCAAGTGGCGGTCAGAGAGTCCTTGTTCCTGTCGAGCACTCCCACCGCATTTTGCCCTGTGATGTTGAGGAACATACGTGGACCGCTTTTTTCAAGCACGATCGCTTCAACGTGGTTGGAGTCAATTTTGATATCTCGCAGCTTCTTCGAGCTATCTGTATCTATGACAGTAATCAAGGAGTATGGCGTATGAGCCTCGCGGCCACCGTTGACGACGTACAGATACTTTGTGGCAGCATCGTAGGCTATGGAATCTGCGTCGATGGAAACTTTGATTTCGCCGACCGGTTTGTAGGTGTCGCTGTCGTAAACTCGTACCGCGGATGCGTCGCCTTCCACGATAAAAAGCTTCTTCAAATCGGGGCGGTACAGGATGGCATGGGGCGCTTTAATGCCTTCCATCGTGTGAATCAACGTATTCGTGCTGGTGTCCAAAATTTCAACCTTCTCATTTTCCTCCCCGGTGAGAAAAAGGCGGTGCCCAGAGACATCGGGCGCAAAGTGGTCAAAATCGCCGTCATGCAGCCCTGGCAACGGAATGGTTGCGACCAATTTCAAAGGGGCGTGGTCTTGTGCCCCCGCGCGTGACGCTAGCGCGACGACCAGCGCAAACATGAAAAACCGTGCTTTCTTCATCTTCTCTCCCTTGCTTTCAAGTACTTGCCATCCAACGCGCAAACACTTCATCCGCGCGTCCGGCCAATCGCCGCCCGAGGAGGAGAACAGTATTCCCAATCTCTGCTTGAGCCAAGAGTGTTCCCCGACCCGCCGGATGCTACCCCTCCTCTCACGGCGAGTCAACGCAGCCGATGCGGAGCACTCGAACGTTTTCCGAATCAATTTAACAAACGGGCCAGTTTTTCATTAGAATCCGCGGTTGCGCATCTTTCAGCTAAACAGAAATTAATACTCTTTTAAGTTCGCGCCGGTACGGATGACTTATGCTTTGTCGTGCTGGGTGGCTTCCGAGATTGATTTGCCCGCAACATTCATGTCGTGGATCAAATGCGCACGTGTGTGATTGCGCTGGGCTAGATTCAGGGAGAGAAGATGATGAAACGGATTGTGGTCCTCATGCTGGTCTTCAGTATTCTTGGAGTGGCCGCGCAGTGTCAGGATGCCGTGCCGCTAAAGCTCGTCCAGACCTATACGCTCGCGCCGGACGTCAAGGGTAATTTTGACCATTTTGCGATCGACTTGAAGGGCGGCCGTCTTTTCGCAACCCCTGAAGATTTCAAAGCCGTCTTGGTACTTGATGTAAAGACCGGCAAGCTCATCCACACGATCGGCGGCATTGAGAGGCCCCACGCCGTTCTTTTTCGCGAAGACCTCGGCCGCTTGTACATTACCGATGGTGAAGCGGGCGATCTGAAAATCTTCGATAGCAACACATACAAGCTGCTATCGAGTGTGAAACTCCTGGAGGACGCGGATTCGATTGGATTCGACCCAGCAACAAAGTTTCTTTATATCGACAACGGAGGTGGCGACGTTCACGAGACATATTCGATGATGAGTGTCGTCGATACCACCGCTGGGAAGAAGCTGGCGGACATCAAAATCGATGGTGACACTCTCGAAGCCATAGCTCTTGAGAAGTCCAGCCCAAAGCTGTACGTCAACAACAAGGCGAAGAGCCAAGTGGATGTCATCGACCGGGAAAAGCGGGCACTCGTCGCGAGTTGGCCGGTAACCAAATGCAAGACCAACGTCGCTATCGCGCTCGATGAAGCGAACCATCGTTTGTTCGTGGCCTGCCGTAGCGGAGCAATCTCCGTCCTCGACACGAAATCCGGCAAAGAGGTCACAGCCCTGCCAATCACTAAGGGTGTGGATGACATGATTTATGATCCGGCCAGTAAGCGGATCTACGCGGCTTGCGATGGCGATGCTGCTGTATATGAACAGTCCAGCCCGGATAACTACAAGCTCCTGGGAAACGTTTCCACCGGGCCAGTGGGCAGAACAGCTCTGCTCGTACCTCAGTTGAACCGCTATTTCGTGGCCGTGCCAAAACATGGAGCGGAGGCCGCTAAAGTTTTGGTCTTTGAAATCCACTGAGACTCTTGTTTCAGATACTGTTTCGGCCCGCGGGCTATCTCAAGACCTCGTCCCCGCCCTGCGTGATAGGCTACTGGCTATATGCGCTTACTCTTGGTCGAAGATGAACGGAAGGTGGCCAGTTTCATCGCGCGAGCCTTACGTGAAAATTCCTACGCTGTGGATGTTGCGGAAACAGGCGAGAAAGCCCTTGAGCTCGGTACGGACATCAGCTACGACGCCATTCTCCTAGATGTCAGGCTGCCCGGCCTGAGTGGTGTGCAGGTTTGCCGCGAATTGCGCCAGCAAGGCATCGAGGCCCCCATCCTGATGCTTACGGCTCGTGGTCTGGTCGAACAAAGGGTCGAAGGCCTTGACGCCGGAGCCGACGACTACCTCACCAAACCTTTCGTCCTCGCGGAACTTCTCGCTCGCGTGCGCGCGTTGGTTCGCCGTGGCCTCCACAGCGGAAACGCAAAGCTTCGCTACGCCGATCTGGAATTGGACCGCCATCGCCGTCGCGCCACGCGCGGCAAGGAAGCCGTTCCTCTGACTTCCAAGGAATTCGCCCTACTCGAACTCTTCCTGCTCCGCGCCCCGGAACTCGTGACTCGCACGGAAATCGTCGAACATGTCTGGGATCGCCATTTCGATAGCGAGACCAATCTTGTTGAAGTCTACGTGAATCGCCTTCGCCAAAAAGTGGACTTGAACCGTTCCGCAAAGTTAATCCATACCATCCGTGGCGTCGGTTACCGTCTGGGGCTGCCCGAATGATGCAAGCTCGCTCGCTTCGCTTTCGCATGATGGTTCTCTTTTGCAGTGTCGTCGGTGTGCTCCTCGCCGCCTCCTACCTCGCCTTCTGGGCGCTCCTCGCCCATGAAGTCTCTGCCCAGCTCAATCGCCAGTTACTCGAAACCGCGCGCCCCATCATCGCTGACTTCGCTGCTGAACCTAATTCGCAGGACATCAACCGTATGGACATCCCCGGCCAATTCTTTGAAGTTCTCGGTCCCGATGGCCTCGTCCTTCAACGATCCAGAAACCTCGCCGCTTCCATTAACCTTAAAGGGCTGAAACCCAGCGTGTCCGAGCCTGTTTTTGGCCTTGGCGCCATTGCCTCTGGCGAGTCCGTGCGCCTGGCTTTCATTCCTTTTCAGCAAGGAACGCAAACGCGCATTTTGGCGGTGGCTATCCCCACCTTCGGCTCCAATCGAGTCCTCGACAGCTTCGGTAAGATTGCCTTGTTTATGTTTCCTCTTAGCCTCTTGCTCACCGCGGCGATTTCCGCATTCTATGTAGGGCGCAGCCTCTCTCCGATCAAAGCCCTTACGCAGCATGCCGCTCTCATGGCCAATCGCGTGACCAACCGCGAAGGCTTCTGGACCCCGCTCCCGGTGCATTCCCCTCACGATGAACTCGGCCGTCTTGCCGAGACTTTCAACCACCTCTTGGAAAGTGTGGATTCCGCCGTTCGACAGCTTCGCCAGTTTGTTACCGATGCCTCTCATGAACTCCGCACTCCGCTCTCCGTTCTCCACGGCGAAACCGAGCTGCTCCTCTCCAAGCCCCGCACCGCCGAGGACTACCGCAAGTCTCTTTGCCTCTTCGACGAAGAGTTCAAAAAGCTCACCTGCATTATTGAAGGTTTGTTCACTCTTTCCATGGCTGATGCTGGACAACTCCACCTCGCTCGCGATCCCCTCTATATCAACGAAGTCCTCGAAGATGCCTGCGCGCTGGTCACCTCGCGCGCCCGCGAAAAAAATATTTCCATCGTGCGTGAACTGAACCGGGAAATCCCCTATTCCGGCGATGAAGCTTTCCTCCGCGAACTCTTCCTGATCTTCCTCGACAATGCCATCAAGTATTCTCCGGATGGCACTCAGGTTTGTGTCACTCTGGATCAACACAATGGCAAGATCCAAGCCCGTTTTCAGGATCAGGGCATCGGGATCTCCGCCGAACACTTGCCTCACATCTTCGAGCGCTTCTACCGCGCTGCTTCCTCCAGCACTTCGGAGAGCCGCAGCGGTGGCCTGGGCCTGTCCATAGCCCAAGCCATCGTTCACGCTCAGGGCGGCGTTATTGAATGTGAGAGTTCATCCGCCGCCGGCTCCCTCTTTACCGTCACTCTTCCTGCCAAATCTCCTGATGAAGCAGTGGTGGATAGTACACCTAAACAGAAATTAATCTTGAGTTAAGGCATCCCCCCGATGTATGCACTAGTGTGCGCCCAATGCGTGGAGGTGAGTCTTTGTCCTCTCAGAGATCTTTTGTTTTCAATTCGTTCGGCCGTGCCTTAACAATCTTTTCGATTCTCGCAATTCTATTTTCAGTGCCAATCGGCGCGCAGGTGGCCGGCGGAACGCTCTCCGGTACGATTACCGATCCATCCGAGAAACTTGTACCTCAGGCCCAGGTTTCGATCACCAATGTGGCGACGGGAATTACCACGACAGTCACCACAGACTCAGACGGCTTCTACATCGCCCCCAACCTGCTGCCTGGAGAATATCAAGTCACTGTCTCCGCGAAGGGCTTCAGTACGGAGACCAAAAAGGGGATTTCGCTCACCGTTGGAGCCCACCAAGTCTTCAATCTCACTCTCCAAGTCGGCTCCGCGGCAAGAACAGTAGTTGAGGTGACAACCGAGGCCCCGGCAGTGCAACTCGCCAGCTCGGACATCAGCGCGGTGGTAAACGCCAGCACCGTCCGCGAACTTCCTCTCAACGGTCGAAGTTGGACAGATTTGGCGGCCTTGCAGCCGGGTGTGGAAACGATTCAAACCCAACCCAGTTTTGCGACTGGCTCTGATCGCGGCAATCGCGGCTTTGGACAACAGCTCACGATATCCGGTGCTCGTCCACAGCAAAATAACTACCGTCTGGACGGCGTCAGCCTCAACGACTATGCGAATGGCGCTCCAGGCAGCGTTCTCGGCGGCAACCTTGGCGTCGACGCCATCCAGGAGTTTTCTGTTCTAACCAGCAACTATTCGGCAGAGTACGGCAAAACGTCGGGTGGCGTGGTTAACGCCGTCACGCGCTCGGGCACTAATACGTTTCACGGGAGCGTCTACGAGTTCCTCCGCAACAGCGCGCTCGACGCCCGGAATTTCTTTGAGGACCCCACTGCTGCGAAAGCCTCTTTCAAGCGCAACCAGTTCGGTGGAGCGATTGGCGGGCCGCTCGTCAAGAATCGCACATTCTTTTTCGCGGACTACGAAGGTATTAGGCAATCTAAGGGCATTGCCAACCTGAACTTTGTACCTTCGCCGGCCGCTCGCAACGGGAACATCCACGATACAACCACAGGCCAGCCCGTCACCGTAACAGTTGATCCCGCAGTCCAGAAATACCTGGCACTCTATCCGGTGCCGGCCCTGTGTGATCCTGCCGCAGACGTCTGTAAGTCTGTCTTCAATGGCCAGCAGGTCGTAAGCGAGAACTTTGTCACCACGCGCATCGATCACAAGTTCTCCGATAGGGACAGCTTGTTCGGCACCTACCTCTACGACAAGACTCCATACAGCTCCCCTGACTCGTTCGGAAACGTGGGACTCAATACCTTGTCCTCGAGACAAATCGTCGCTGTGGAAGAAACGCACAGCTTCACGCAGACCTTCGTCAACGCCGTCCGTTTTGGCTATAACCACGAAAACGTGAACAACGATTCAAGCGTGACCGCCATCAATAAGGCTGCGGCGGATACCTCCCTTGGCGCTTTTGCCGGCAGAAACGCGGCTGTGGTAAACGTCAATGGCGTGCTAAGTTCCATGACGGGGGGTGTCGGCGGTCTCCCGACTTACTTGTACCGATGGAACTCTTTCCAGGGATATGATGACGCCTTCTTCAATCGGGGAAGACATACCCTGAAATTCGGTGGGGCTTTCGAGCGCATGATGCTTCAAGTAACCGCGCTGACAGATCCAAACGGGATCTGGTTTTTCAACACTTTATCGGATTTTCTAACCAACCAGCCGAATAAGTTTCAAGGCGGTGTCGCCAGTTCCCTTACACCTCGCGACCTCCGCCAGTCCCTCTTTGGCGCTTACATTCAGGACGATTGGCGCGCGAAACCCAACCTCACGCTAAACCTTGGCCTCCGCTACGAAATGACGACTGTGCCGACGGAAATTCATGGAAAGATCGCAAATCTTCGCAATCTTGCCGACCCACTACCCGTTTGTGGCGTAGTCGTCACAGGGCAATGCTCCGGTACAGGTGCTTTCTTTAGCAATCCCACAACGAAGAATTTTGAGCCGCGCGTCGGGTTTGCCTGGGATCCCCTCCGCAATGGAAGAATGGCCGTTCGAGGCGGAGCCGGGCTGTTCGATGTTCTGCCGCTGCCCTATCAGTTCATTCTTCTGACTACACAGTCTGCTCCATTTTTTCAATACACCTCGTTGAACTCGTCAGCGAGTGATCCGAGCTGCCCGCCTGGTACGACTCTTACGTTTCCCCTGGTTGCACCGTGTCTCATTAGCGCAAACAAATTGCGTTCGACATTTGTGGACTCGAATCCCAAGCGCAATTACGTCATGCAATGGAACCTCAATGTCCAATACCAGCTCACACAGAGCCTGGCGGCCATGGTCGCTTACGTGGGCTCGCGCGGAGTGCACCAGCCTTTCCGCGTGGATGAGGCTGATCTGGCCATCCCGACAACGACTTCCGCAGGATACTTATGGCCGGCCAATGATTCTCCTATCAACGGAAACTTTGGATCAATCCGGGGCATGTTCTACAAAGGGCGCTCTTATTTTGATGCCCTCGAACTGCAGCTGGCCAAGCGCATGAGCCATGGCTTCCAGCTGCAAGGCACCTTCACCTGGGGCAAGAGCATTGATACCAGTTCGGCAACGCTTGCGGGCGACGCATTTGGAAACTCGATTTCCAGCCTGCACTACTTCGATACCAGATTGACTCGCGGTCTTTCCGATTTCAACGTTGGCCGCACCGTTGTGGTGAATGGCACATGGGAGGTTCCATCTCCCAAATCGTTCGTCGGCCCGGCAAAGTGGGTTACCGATGGCTGGGAACTTGGGCTCATCTTCACAGTCAGCGATGGTGTGCCCTTCACGGCCACATGGGGTACCGGAGGAGACCCTGCCAACACACTCAGCAGCGACGATTTTGCTTTTCCCAACCGGCTTGGCGGCGCCGGGTGCGGAACTCTGACAAATCCCGGAAACCCCAGCAACTACATCAAAACACAATGCTTCGCTGTCCCTACGGCTCCTGACCTTGCCTTTTGGAACGCGAATTGTCTCGGTGGTGATGCGACCTCGCTTCAATGTTTCAATCTTCGCGGCAATGCTGGCCGCAATATCATGATTGGTCCTGGCATCACCAATCTGGACTTCTCGGTGTTCAAGAACAACCGTATCAAGAGAATTTCGGAGAACTTCAACGTACAGTTCCGAGTGGAGATGTTCAATATCATGAATCATCCCAACTTCGCTCCTCCAGGACCGGGTGACGGAAACACTGACATCTTTGACGCGACTGGGGCATCGCTTGCCCCCAGCAACGGCGGGACGGCAGGTGCCTTGCTCAGGACGACCATCCCGGAGCGCCAGATCCAATTTGCACTTAAGATCGTTTTCTAGCCTCGAACGTGGACAGAAATACGGATAAATTCCAACAAGCAGCGGGCTGCTTCCGGCCGCTCCTTGTATTTTTAGCCTTATCTCCACACACGCCTGTCTTTCTTGTCCCCTTCCAGATAACGAAAACTTAATTTTAAATTCAGGGCTTCAGCGAAGTAGGATGGCTTGCCACTGGTATCGCCTTGGAACGAAGGGCGGCCCCAACGAGGAATCGGACCTGATGAAGTCTTCTCACGCGAAGTCGTTCTGGCTCGTACTCATTGTCTTGTTGGCAGTGGCAATTGCGAGTGCGGGTCCTCAGACGCAAAAAAAAGAATCAACGGCGCATGCACTTGCGTATCCCGCGCCACGCTGGCCTTCCTACCTAAAAAAACCAAAATCCGTTGAAGAGATCCTGCCTCACGCTCGCGACCTCGTCCGCAACAAGGCTGGTTTCGGCGGAAACTCGCCCGGCCTGGGCCTCGGCCTCCTCCAGCCCGGCGAAGAAGTCCTGATTGTGCCCGACACCACCGCCGAAGACTTCGTCGTCGAAGCTCTCCTGAAGGCCCTTTCCGAGCGCAGCGTGCAGGCCCATATCGTTCCCAACTACACTCTTGTCAACGTTTCGAAGCAGGATGCCGAACAGATTCGTCTGAAGACGGAAATCCGCAGCGCCGAAGAAGGCTTCATGGAAGCCAAATACTATTGGATCGAACGCGTCTTTGCCCACCCCGAAGTGCCGAAAGAATGGCTGAAGCAGAAAAATCCCGGGCTGTACGATGCCCTCTATCCCAAACGTGACGAGATGACCCCCGAACTTCTCGCTGCGTGGAAAAGGCTTTCGAATGAAAGCGTCGGCGCCGCCATTCGCGACTATTTGCAACAACATCCGAAAATCAAAGGCGTTTACTGGGGCCATCCCGGCGGCGCTTTCTACGCTCGCACCATGTCTCCACTCGAAAGCAAATATCTCGGCCGCTGCTCTTTCACCAACAGTTGGGAAGTCGTCAGCCAGGTTTCCTCCTTTCCCGCCGACCTCTGGCAGTTGATCGAAAAAAAGGCCATCGCCATGGTGACCACCGATGTCGATAAAGTAGAAGTCACTGACCCCGAGGGAACCAACGTATCCTGGGCGGTCAGCGAAGAAATGGCTAGACGCTGGGTGCGCGGCATCTACTGGCGTGGTCATTTGCTCATGTATCCGGATTCCGCCACCGGCCAATACGGCCAGGACTTCGACAACTATCCCAAAAACTATCCCGAGTGGATCGATCGCTCCCCCAACGCCAAAGCCAACGGCGTCATCGCCGGCACCAACGGCTCCGGCGGCTTCTGGCCCCGCATGGAGATTCATCTAAAGGACGGCAAGATTGCCGAAGTGAAGGGCGGAGGGCGTTACGGCGACGTCATTCGCGAATTTCAGAACTATCCTCACATCCAGGACACCACCTACCCACACTACGACAATCCCGGCTACTGGAATCTTTGGGAAGTCGCCTTGGGCACGAACCCCAAGTATTTTCGCAATCCCACCGACTTCTATGGCGGAGGCACCGCCGGTGTCTACTGTCTGACCTATGAGCGCTATCGCAGCGGTGCATTTCACTGGGGACTCGGGAATGAGCTCGGCCACGATCCTGGCTCGCTCGGCACGCCCAAAAAATGGAAGGAATTTGCGGAAAAGCTCAATCTACCTGACGGCCACGATTTTCACATCCAAAACTATTTCATCACCTACAAAGTGCACTTGCGCACTTCCGGCAAGTGGGTGACCATCGTCGACCGCGGTCATCTGACTTCGCTGGACGACCCAGATGTTCGCGCCATGGCCGCCAAGTACGGCGATCCGGACAAATTGCTTTCTGAGGATTGGATACCGGATATTCCTGGAATCAATGTCGCGGGGAGTTATGAAGAATATTCCCGCGATCCCTGGATTTACGCGAACGCACGGATGCAAAGAATCCTCGTTGGCGATTTCGATTTCAATGCTCCTAACAAGTAAGAGGAGAAATTCGCGGCGGTTTTGACTGTGTCTCATGAAGAGAACGAAAACAAAACTGGTCATTCTCACTGCCACTCTTAGCAGTCTGTCTCTAGGTGCGCTGGTTTTGGCTTGTTCTACTCGGGCCGAGGACAAATTGCTTCTTCCTGCTCCGCCGGAACAAGCGGAAAAGTCGCCCAATCGAGCTGTGCAAGCCTCGCCGGCTCCTGATTTCGAAACGTATCGCCAGCGCGTCGAGCCCATCTTCTTGAAGCAGCGCACCGGTCACGCCCGATGCTATAGCTGCCACACGCTTTCGAATCGCGTGTTTCATCTCGAACCGCTTTCTCCAGGCGCCACGGACTGGAGTCCCGAACAATCCCAAAAGAATTTCCAAAGCGCGTTGCAACTGGTCGTTCCAGGCCATCCGGAGTCAAGCTGGCTTTTGCTCCACCCGCTTGCACCGGAAGCGGGTGGCCACCCTTTCCATTCCGGCGGCAGGCAATTCGAATCGAAGGACGATCCAGATTGGCAGACCCTATTCGAATGGGTCCTGGGCACGCGCACACAAGATGCCGCAGTTGCGGCATCCTATTCGAATACCCGAATCTACGTCACCAACAGCGCTGGCAACACCGTCGACGTCATTGATCCCGCATCGAACAAAGTCGTCCAAACAATTCGCGGCATCGAGTTGCCACACGGAGTCACTTTCTCTCCCGACGGCGCTCGCGTCTACGTCAGCAACGAATCCGAGAGCGTCCTCGACGTAGTCGATCAGAAAAGCGGCGAAATTCTTAAGAAAATCCCGCTCAGTGCGCGCCCCAACAACATTGCCATCACCAAGGACGGCGGCCGCGTCATCGTAGGCATTCGAACGGACCCCGGTGTCGTCGATGTAATCGACACCGCATCGCTCACGCGCGTGAAGAGTATTCCCGTCGACGGCAGCGTGCACAATGTTTACGTCACTCCCGACGGAGAGTATGCCGTGAGCGGTTCGATCGAAAACAAAGCTGCGACCATCATCGATCTCCACAGTGAGCAAGCCGTCTGGGAAGTGAAATTTGACAGCTCCGTTCGTCCCATGGCGTTTGATTCGAATCCCGACGGTTCGACCCGCCGTATTTTCGTTCAACTCACCTCCCTGAACGGATTTGCCGTGGTGGATTTCGCGAAGCGCGCGGAGGTCGCCCGCATTCAGCTGCCTGATCAGCCCGGCGGTTTCGGCGGCCCCGAGGGCCGCACCGGCACTCCCTCGCATGGAATCGGTGTTGCTCCTGATGGAAAATCTCTGTGGGTCAACAGTACGTTCGCGAACGCCACTTTCAAGTATTCACTGCCCGATCTGCAATTAATCGGACACGTGGTCCTGCCCGAAGTTCAAACACCGGGCAACTCGCCCGCCGGCTCTGTGCCGGAGTGGATCACATTCACGCCCGACAGCAAAGTTGTGTATGTCTCCAACTCAGGGGCACGATCAGTGTCGGCGATAGACGCTGTGACGCTGAAACTCAGAGCGGTGATTCCCGTCGGAGAGGTACCTAAGAGGATCAACACGTTGTTCCGTCACTGACCTTGGGCGGCCGAGAATTTTTTCTCAACACGGCCTCAATTCGCCCGGTGAACTCTAGCCTAAGCAAATCGTTTATGGGATTTAAGGACTCAGTTCGGGACCAGGAGGTCGATGGTTCAAATCCATTCGCCCCGACCATTTCCTGCCTGATGGCTCCCATAATCCTGAATGAAAGCGAATGTTCTCCGGGGCTTGTACTAGAGAGGGCTATTCGCCGTAGGGTACCCAGATATTTTTCACCTGCACGGTGTGGTCGAGGAACCACCGCCCTTCGCCTTGTTTCACGTCGAACCAGTCGATGGCGCGGCCCTCGTTGGTGAACACCTGCTTCAGATTGCCAACGGAGAGCGTTTTCGCAACTGCTGCGCTGGCTTCATCCGTAAAGCACCAGATGGCGTCGACATCGTCGTGTTCGGCGAGCGTCTTCAGCAATTCCTTGGCGTGGCCGGTGACTATGTTTACGACGCCATCCGGAAGATCGCTGGTTTCGAAAATCTGGTAGAGATCGCCGGTAATCAGAGGATATTTTTCTGACGGAATGGCGATGACGGTGTTGCCCGACGCAATCGCCGGCATCACCAGAGAAAGGAATCCCAGCAACGGCGCATCCGTGGGGCACACCACGCCTACGGTGCCAATCGGTTCTTTCATGGCCAGGGCGACGTTGCGGAACGGCGGATTATGCACCGCGCCATCGTGCTTATCAGCCCAGGCGGCGTAAGAAAAAATGCGTTCGATGCCGAGGCTGGCTTCTGCGTCGGCTTGCTTCTTGCCAACAACGGCGGATAACCGGCCGGCGATCTCCTCGCGACGCAGCGAAAGGTTTTCCGCGACATAGTAAAGCACCTGCGCACGATTGTGGGCCGTCGCTTTGCCCCAGCCTTCCGCTTTGCGCGCTGCTTCGACGGCGTTGCGAATGTCCTTGCGGTTGCCGAGCGGCGCCTCCCCAAGGAGCCGCCCGTCTGCGCCGCGCACTTCCATGCTATAACCGGAATCCGGCCGCGCTTGTTTGCCACCGATGTAGAGCTTCACGGTACGATCGATCGGAGGAGCCGCGAAATCGGCGGGCTGCTCCGGCGGCTGGTCGATCGCGAGAGGCGTAGTGCGCAATGGTGGCGCGTTCTTAAACCATGCAGGTTCGAGATATTCGAGAAGTCCCTCGCGCCCGCCCTCTCGTCCATAGCCGCTCTCGCGATAGCCACCGAACCCGCAGGCGGCGTCAAAGAGATTCGTGCAATTGACCCAAACCACGCCGGCTTTGAGCTGCGCCGCGACGTGCAGAGAAACATTGATGCTCTCGCTCCAGACGCAGGCGGCCAGGCCATAAGCCGTATTGTTGGCGAGCTCCACAGCTTCGCGCGGAGTGCGAAACGTCATTGCGGCGAGTACCGGGCCGAAAATCTCCTGCTGCGCCACGACCGAAGCCGGATGTACGTTACTCAATAGCGTTGGTGGAAAATACAGCCCCCGCGCCGGCACAGGGATGGCCGGCTGCCAGCAGGTCGCACCTTCCGCGACGCCCTGATCGACAAGGCGCTGGATGCGCTCGAGCTGCACGCGCGCGACGATCGCGCCAATGTCGATGGCTTTGTCGAGCGGCGGACCGATTCGCAGCGTGTTCATGCGGTCCTGAATCTTGCCGATCAATTTGTCCGCGATGCTTTCCTGCATCAGCAGCCGCGAACCGGCGCAGCAAACCTGTCCCTGGTTGAACCAGATGCCGTCGACCAGGCCTTCCACGGCGCTATCCAGATCGGCGTCTTCAAAAATGATGAACGGAGACTTACCGCCAAGTTCAAGCGAGAGTTTCTTGTGGCTTTGCGCCGTAGCCTTTCGAATAGCGCGGCCCACTTCCGTTGAACCAGTGAACGCAATCTTGTCGACGTCGGGATGCTTCACCAGCGCTTCGCCTGTCGAGCCGTCGCCGGTCACGATGTTCACAACGCCGGCGGGGAGGCCTGCCTCTTGGCAAATTTGTGCAAAGGCGAGCGCTGTCAGGGGCGTAAATTCGGCGGGTTTCAGCACCACGGTATTTCCCGTGGCGAGCGCCGGGGCAATTTTCCACGCCAGCATGAGCAAAGGGAAATTCCACGGGATGATTTGCCCTACGACGCCGCAAGCAGTGTAGCCCGGGAATTCCTGCTCGAGCAGCTGGGCCCAGCCCGCATAGTGATAAAAATGGCGCGCCACCAGCGGAATATCGATGTCGCGGCTCTCGCGAATCGGCTTGCCATTGTCGAGGGTTTCGAGAACCGCGAGCCAGCGCGAATGTTTTTGCACTTGCCGTGCCAGCGCATAGAGATATCGCGCACGCGCATGCGGAGTGAGCGACTGCCACGCGGGCAAAGCAGCGCGAGCAACTCTTACAGCGTTGTCGACGTCTGCTGCCGATCCTTGTGCGACCGTTGCGAGTTTCTCGCCGGTGGATGGATCCGTAGTTTCGAAATATGTTCCTGCCGACGGTGCCTGCCAGGTGCCATTTATGAAATGACCGAAGCGCCGCTCGTGACGGTCCAGCCAGGCGATGGCCTCGCGTGGATCCTCCGGCGCAGGGCCGTACTCCATGGTCATGAATTTTTCGACGATGCTCATTCGGATGTTCTCGTTTTTCTCGTCATCGAACCTGGATTCTCCCGCCTATGCAATCGGATGGCGATAGTCCGCTGAATAACGTCCGGTAGCCTGGTGTTCCAATTGCCGCTCGATATCCGCCAGCATGCTGCTGGCGCCAAAACGGAACAGTTCCGCCTTGAGCCACGAATTGCCGAGTTCCTCTTTCATCAGGGCGAGCCAATCGAGCGATTGTTTGGCCGTTCGAATGCCGCCCGCAGGCTTGAAGCCTACCGCCATTCCAGTCTCCTGCGCGTACTCGCGAATAGCGCGCGTCATGACCAGGCTGACCGGCAGCGTCGCGTTGGTCGCTTCCTTCCCGGTGGACGTCTTGATGAAGTCCGCCCCGGCCATCATGGCGACCATGCTGGCGCGGGCCACGTTGCGCAGCGTCAACAAATCGCCCGTACCCAGGATCACTTTCAGATGCGCGGGCCCGCATGCGTTTTTAAACGCGGTGATTTCGTCGTAGAGCGCTTGCCATTTCGCGCCGAAGACATGCGCGCGCGTGATAACCACATCGATTTCATCGGCGCCGGCTTCCACCGAGCGCCGGATTTCCGCGACTCGTTCCTCGAACGGAGAAAGACCAGCAGGGAATCCGGTGGAGACTGCGGCAACATGAATGCCGCTGCCCTCGATCGCGCGCCGCGCAGTTTCGACGAAGGTGTGATACACGCAAACGGCAGCGACCTTGATATTGAGGCTCTCAACGCCGAGCTGTTGCGCGAGTTCGTGCTGAATGGGTTGGCGCGCTTTGGCACACAGCCGGCGAACGCGCTCGTCGGTGTCGTCGCCGGAGAGCGTGGTCAAATCCATGCAGGTGATGGCGCGCAGGAGCCAAGCTGCCTGCCAGTCCTTCTTTACTGTTCGCCGAGTGCCATTGGTTTGCGCGCGGCGCTCGACCGCGCTGGTATTCACACGCGCTGCATTCACCCAATCCAAATTCAGCGGGATGCCGCGGTTGGGCTGGAGCTCGCGTCCGCCATAAACGGCTATGGCGGTATCGGAAGAGGAGATTGGGCGTTCTAAACCTGAGCGTTCAAGACTTGAGGAGATGTCGATCCGCGGGTTGTTGCGCAAACTCATACTATTTTCACCGCTATTGTGGAGCAATCAGGAAACCTCTATCTTAGCACTTTGACAAAGACGGTTTACAGGCGCACACCACGATTCTGCCACTCCCTTTCGAATTCCGCCCGGTTGCAAAAGGATTTTTGCGTGCCCACTTTGGTTGTGGAGAGAGCCGCGTAGAGATTCGCGCGCCTCAAAGCCTCTTTTTCCGGTAAACCTTCGCTTAGAAAGACCGAGAAGCTGCCGATGAAGGCATCGCCCGCGCCAGTGGTGTCTACCACGTTGACCTTGAAAGGGGGAATCAGCTCGACGCCTTCTGAACCCGCAACCAGAGCGCCGCGCTCACCGAGGGAGATGATCACTTTCCGAAGTCCCTGGCGCAGGAGAAATTCCGCGCACTTTTTCGCCTCTTCGATCGAATGAACCGGCATTCCGGTGATTGTTTCGGCTTCACTCTCATTGGGAATGAAATAATCCGCAGCGCCAATTTCCTTGAAATCAATCAGCTGTGCCGGAGCAGGATTCACAATGCAGCGAATGCCGTTGGCTCCAGCAAACTTCACGGTGTGGTAGACGGTGCGCAACGGGATCTCAAATTGCAGGACGATGGTGTCCGCTTTGTTTAGCAGGGGAGCTGCGGCGTCCACATCCTCAGGGGAGAGCTTATCGTTGGCGCCTTTCACAACGATGATGCGGTTTTGGCCGCTGGAATCCACAAAAATGGGCGCGACCCCACTGGAAACACCTTCGGTGAGGAGCACATTCCTCGCGTCGATTCCCTGCGATTCAAAGTTCTCGATCGTGGCAGGGCCGAAGAGATCGTTCCCGACTCTCGCCAGCATGCTGACGTTCGCTCCGCAGAGCCGCGCCGCAACCGCCTGATTGGCGCCTTTGCCGCCAAAACCGAGATCAAAGTTCTTCCCGAAGATGGTCTCGCCGGGTCGCGGAAAGACATCATTGAAGGTAGTGAGGTCCACATTGGCGCTGCCTACAACCGCAATGAAGGATTGCTTGGCCATTATTTCATCGCTGCTGCTTCGGGAAAAATCATCAAATATTTCGGTATAGCTCTAAGCCGCGAAAACATTTCGAACCATGAACCATAAATTCGCCGGCCGTTCCGCCAAACGGCGCACGAACCACGGATACCAATAGTCGCCGTAGGCAACGAGCACGATGGAGGTACACCCCTCGCTAGCGAGACGTTCCTGTTCCGCGCGTTGGATGCCGTAGAGCATCTGCACCTCGAAATCCTTTTTCGCAAATCCTTCCGCGGTTGCAAAATCGGCCAGCCGCCGAATCAGTGCCACGTCATGGGTGCCGAAGGCAGCGCGCACGCACGAATTTGCCTTCTTGGCCCGCAGCATCTGCTTCCCAAGCTCGAAATAACTCTCATCGACATCCTGCTTGCGGGCGAAGGCAATTTCAGGCGGCTCGTTGTATGCCCCTTTTACCAAACGAATCGAAGGCCCCAGCGGCAGGAGCTTTGCCAGGTCATCCTTTGTTCGGTGGAGATAGGCTTGCAGGCAGATGCCGACGTTGGGATGTTTGGCGAGGGCGCGGCGATAGAGCTCGAGCGTTGCGTCTACGTAGTTGCTCGCCTCCATGTCCACCCAGACGATGGAGTCTTTCTGCGCGCGCTCAATGATGGCGTTCAGATGTTCAAAGCAGAGTTCCGGCGAGAGGTCCAGACCAAGTTGCGTCAGTTTGACGGAAATCTCTGCGGGCAGCCCTTTTTCTCTTATCCGTTCCAGAACGTCACGATAGTGATCGGCAACCTGTTGTGCCTCGGCGCGGTCCTTGATGTTTTCGCCCAAGTGGGTGAACACGGCTCCGATTTTCTTGCCAAGTAGAGTCTGAGCCGCGCCAAGCGCATCATCCAGCGTCTCGCCGGGCATGAACCGGGATACCGTGCGCCTGACAAAGGAATAGTTCACCGCACGATGGCGCAGCCACTGATTCTGAGATGCCGCGAGCAGCATCGATCGCATGATACTCATGAGCGAAGGGCCTCTAGGTTTTTGGCGCGCAAAAAAGGTGATGCTTATTTCCGCGAACCATTCTAAACCGCATTTGGATGTGAATTGGTTCTCTATTTTTCGGGAAGCGAGGACAAATTCTTCAAGCGCACCGGCGTCAAAGAAGCGGCTGACAGTTTGAGCGCATCGTCCGCTACAGCACCGCTGGAACGGCGAACCGTAGCTGCTTCGCGACCGAGGCGCGCTTCACTCTCCGCACGAGCTTGCGCGATCGCGCTGAGTTCAGCCCCCGGTTTAGCGTTCACAAATCCTTCCGCATGAAGAAAGCACGCGAAAACGAGCCGCTCAGGCTGGTGCTGCCGCTTCAGGAACTGCCCGTAATTGAACCAATCGCTTGCAGCGCTAAGCGGGTCGGAGAGCGAAGCGTCAATTGCCAGCGCCTGCTGATACGCAGTGGCGGCTGCTTCGATGTTCTCCCGTTTCTCTTGCAAGTCTGCCAGGTGAACAAGCGCGAGAGTCACCAGCTGTTTCGCATTCGCTGTTTCTGCGAATTGTATCGCGGCGTTGTAACCTTTCAGAGCATCGGCTTGCTGGCTAGACGCGGCATCCGCGTCCGCGACTTTGATCAGCGCCGCGATCACTGTGGCCGCTTCGTCTCGGTGTTCATCACGGTGCGCGGCGACAAGCTGCAAATAGGCCCGGTAGTGCCGCGCCGCGGCTTGAGGTTCTCCGCGCGCTTCAAGTGCCTGCGCGAGATAGACTTGCGCATTTGTTTGACCGGGGTCGACTTCAATGGCGTGCTGCCAGCTATCGATGGCCTCTTCCCCGTGTCCCTGTCGTTGCTCCAGGAGTCCGAGATTTACCAGAGCGTCCGTGTTCCGTGGCCACCGCCCCAGCATTTTTTGATATTCCGCAGCGGCCTCGGCATCTCGTCCCGCTTCAATCAACCCTCGCGCGTAGGCCTCTTGCCGCGGAAGACTATCCGGGCTGATGGAAGCGGCCCGCTGCAAAGCCGCAATCGAGGCATCTCGCCTTCCCGCCAATCTTTCCGCTCTCGCCACGCGAATCTGCACGGCACTATCATCCGGATTCAATTTCGCTGCGCGTTCGAGCGCCGTCAGGCTATCCGCTTCGCTCGACCAATAGAAATGCAGTTGATCCATTGCCGCCCACGCCAAAAGCAGCGCAACGGTGATGATTCGAATCCCTCTGGCCACAGGCGCTGAGCTCGTCAGCCAGTGCGCCATGGATTGAACCGCACCACGCTCTTCTGACTCCGCGGTCTCGCTCCTCTCTTTCGTATTGAGCAAAAATGCCGCAACACGAGAATCGCGCAGCTTCCAGAGTGCTCCGTCGAGAATGAAATGATGAATATTCACCAGTGCGGTAAACGTCAGAAAGCTCGCGGCGAAATCCGCATGAAAAATGCGGCTAGCGATCCACGGCCCCGGAATAAACAACGCGATTCCGCCCGCGACGAGCGTCAACAGGTAACGCGAAAACTTCCAATTGGCCTCGCCTCGTTCGCGCGCTTCGCGCGCCTGGTAATAACTCGTGATCCAAAGATATTGCGCTGAATGAAGCACAGCCAGAACGCCGCTGCTATAACGCGTCTGCGGCACTTCCTGCCCGCTGAAAAGTTCGATCATCGCTGGCAGCAAAAACCATAGAAACTGTGTGACCGCCAGCGTCAGCGGCGCAACGATCGCCCGCAGGCTGCTGCGCCGCGCCATCGAAATCAGTGCCCATCCGCAAGCAAGAACGAAGACAACGGCCAGTACGGCGCGCGCTGGAAGTGTGAACTTAGCCGGCAGTCCGAGGGACAGAATCAGAGCGTCGCCGGAAGGCCCGGTATGAAAGCTCAGCATCAGCAGGAGAAACGACGCAAGGAACGAGAGATGAATGGCGTTTCTCTCCACGGAACTCGGCGCGAGCCCTGACCGGCGCGCGAACATCATCAGCAATCCGAAGTTTTGTCCCGTGTAGTGCCACGGGCTCCAGCAGATATAAAGCGTGAAAATCCAGGGAAGCAGCGGATACCAGACGTGCGCGACGACTCCGGCGAGGGCCAGCAACAACGCGATGTGCACAGTGAAAATGCGATATTTCGCGAACTCCGTGCGCGTATGATACGCGCGGTAAACCGTAGCCATGAAGTGCGGGTAATTGCAGAGGAGCGCCAAAAAATAAAACGCCACGGCCCATGCACGGGAGTACGTGCTGGTTGCATAGAACGCCAGCAGCAGAAGTGGAGCCGACCACGCGCCGCAGCCGATCAGTAGATCGATCCACGGACGATAAATCCATGGATTCGGCGCAGAATGTGGCGGAAGCGCCGACGTTGCCGGCGCAGTTGTAGACGTTGATCCCATCCCATCGAAGAGTAGCGCAGGGAAGCGATTCTTGTGCGAAACCGGCAAGCTTCAAATGTAGAATTAGTTACTTGGACTCTCGCGCGCAGTTCAGGAAACGCCAAGCACCCGAAGAAGCACACCAGCCAACATGCCACCGACCAGCGGCCCAATCACGGGTATCGGCGCATAGCTCCAATCCGATCCGCCTTTCCCGGCAATCGGCAGAATCGCATGCGCGATGCGCGGCCCGAGGTCTCGAGCCGGATTGATCGCGTATCCTGTCGGCCCACCAAGTGACAAACCGATACCCCAGACCAGGCTTCCCACGAGATAGGGACCGAGCCCCGCTGCGGGACCGGCCGCCGAAACACTTTTTGAGAAAATTGCGCCAACCACGAAAACAAGCACGAACGTGGCAATAATTTCGCTTAGCAAATTTGTGATGGTATTGCGGATCGCCGGCGCCGTACAAAAGCAGCCCAGCTTCGCGGCAGTGTCCGGTGTCTCCTTCCAGTGCGGCAGGTATTGAATCCAGACGAGTCCTGCGCCCACGATGGCCCCGAGCATCTGTGCCATCAGATAGGGAGCGAACTTCGCAAAATTGCCATCACGCACGGCGAATCCGATCGTCACCGCCGGATTTAGGTGGGCGTCGCTGCTCCCGCACGCGATGGCCGTGAAAACGCCCGCCATTACCGCAAACGCCCACCCGGCGGTGATCACTATCCACCCGCTGCTCTCCGCTTTTGATCGCTTGAGCACCACCGCAGCGACAACTCCGTCGCCGAGTAAGATAAGGACCATTGTTCCAAGAAATTCGCCGAGCACCGGTGACGTCATAAGTCAGATCCTCCGTCAGGACTCCATCCAATCAAACGACCGCGTGACCGCTTTCTTCCATTGAATGTAAAGTTTCTCGCGCTCAGATTCGGCAAGATTCGGCTTCCAGGTGCGATCGACAGCCCAGTTGGCGCGCAATTCTTCCAAGCCTGAAAAGAATTTCACCGCAAGGCCTGCGCCATAAGCTGCGCCCAGTGCGGTCGTCTCCTGAATTACCGGACGAAGCACTTCGCGGTTCAAAATATCCGCCTGAAACTGCATCAACAATTCATTCGCAACCATGCCGCCATCCACGCGCAGGCTGGCGAGCTCGATATGCGAATCTTTCTCCATGGCTTCGACCACCTCCCGCGTCTGGAACGCCGTGGCTTCCAGAACCGCACGCGCGATGTGTCCTTTATTTGCGTAGCGCGTCAGTCCCGCGATGACGCCGCGCGCATTCCCTCTCCAATACGGTGCGTATAGCCCGGAAAAAGCGGGAACGAAGTAAACGTCGCCATTGTCGGCAACCGTTCGCGCCAACGGCTCTACGTCCGCACTCTTCTCAATGAGCCCGAGATTGTCGCGGAGCCACTGCACCAGCGCCCCGGTAATGGCCACGCTCCCCTCCAGTGCGTAGTGCGCAGCCCCGTCGCCGAATTTGTAGGCCACCGTGGTCAGCAAGCCGAAGTCCGAAGGTACCGGCCGCTCGCCGGTGTTCATTAGCAGAAAGCATCCGGTTCCATAAGTGTTCTTGACCTCGCCAGGTCGAAAACACGCCTGTCCTACCAGCGCCGCCTGTTGATCGCCCAGGATCCCAGTGATGGGAACGCCCGCGACAGCCTGGAGCGTCGCTTCGCCATAGACTTCGCTGCTCGAGCGAACTCTTGGCAGCACTGAGCGCGGAATGTCAAACGCCGCGAGCAACTTTTCGTCCCAATCCAGTGTTTGCAGATTCAGGAGCTGCGTGCGGCTCGCGTTGGTGACGTCCGTGACGTGCGCTCCGCCTTGGGGGCCACCCGTCAAGTTCCAAAGGAGAAAGGTATCGATATTTCCGAAAAGCAACTCGCCCGCCGCGGCCTTCTCTCGGGCACCTGGAACACTCTCAAGGAGCCAGCGCAGTTTCAAGCTGCTGAAGTACGTGCTCAGCGGCAAACCCGTCTGCCGCCGGAAGCGGTCTTGCCCGCCTTCGCTGGCGAACCGCGCGACATCTTCAGATACCCGCGTGTCTTGCCAAACGATGGCATTCGCAACCGGCTTGCCCGTTTTGCGCTCCCAAAGGACGGTGGTCTCCCGCTGATTGGTGATGCCGATCGCGGCCAAATCCGCAGCACGCAACCCGCGCTGCTGCAGCGCTTCAGTAATCACTTCTTCCGTGCGGCGCAGGATTTCCAGTGGATCGTGCTCCACCCAGCCCGGCCTGGGAAAGATCTGTTCGTGCTCTTTTTGTGCAACGGCAACGATGCGCGCAGATTGGTCAAACACCATGAACCGCGTGCTGGTCGTGCCTTGATCAATTGCTCCGATATAGTTTTTCACGGGGATGAGTCCTTTATGTTGGCGCCGCAGCATACTACGCAATTAGCATCAAAAGCTTCAAGCAAAAGTCCAGCCGGACACGCAAATGAGAAGCTCTCCGCCAATTATTTTCGTTTCATACCATCACCCGTGTACGCCTTTTTGTGCGGTGATGCATCTAATCAAGGAAGTCTAGAGGAGACGTTTCAATGATGAAAAAGTTAAATCCAATCCGCGTCGCCCTGATCTTGGGGGCTCTTACGCTTGTAGTTGGTGTTTTTGCAAACAATGTTTTCGCCGCTGCGCCCGGAACGGTTAGTCTCACTGTGACCGCCGTCGGCAAGAAGGACACCAGTCCACCGCTCGTCACCAAAGATGACGTTTTGTTCTTTCTGAATAAAGATCGGACCCAGATCGCCGATTGGAAGCACGGCGAAAAACTGTACCTCGCCGTTCTAATCGACGATTCGCTGGACAGCGGCATCGCCAGCCAGTGGAATGATCTGAAAGCGTTTCTTGTCGGCCAGCCTGTCAGCACTTATGTCCTGATCGCCTACGTGCGCAATGGTACCGCTATGGTCGCGCAGGATTTCACTAACGATCACGAACTGGCGGCCCAGGCGCTGCGTATTCCGGTCGGCGGCGGGAGTGCATTCTCAAGTCCCTATCTCGCCCTTCTCGATCTGATGAAGCGCTGGCCTGCTTCCGCGGACCGCCGCTCCATACTCTTGCTCTCTTCGGGGATTGACTATTTTCGCGGAGGTTTTGATCTCCGGAGCCCGGATCTTGATTCCACCATCAGCCGTGCGCAAAAGCAGAACATCAATGTCTGGACCATCTACGCTCCCGATTCAGGGCACAGGGGCCGAGGATTCTTTCTCGCCACCAGGGCACAATCGAATCTCAGCGAGCTCTCGGATGAAACTGGCGCCGAATCTTTTTATCTCGGTACCGGTGCGCCCGTCACCATCAAGCCTTATCTCGATGAACTCTCCACGCATCTCAGCAACCAGTATCTCCTGACGTTCAAAGCTAATGGAGGACCAAAAGGGCGTTTCACACGCGCCAAGGTTTCGACGGAACTGGGCTACGTGGAGTTCATGCACCCTTCGCAAGTTTATCTGCCGCCAGCGAAGTAAGCGCAGAGGCATACTCTCACCAAAATGGAAAGGCGCGGATCGTTCCGTCCGCGCCTTTTAGTTTTCAGCATTCCACCAATCACGAGTCACGAGTCACTAGTCACCAGTCACAAGCCATCTATCACCAGCACAGGCGCACTTGGCCTCCGCTTCGGAGTTTTCGTCCAGACTTCTTGCCGAATTATGATTTAGTCGTCAGAGCTGCTCAGGATGGCCGCTCGCGTGGAGTCGCGGATCACCAGTTCCGGGTTCATCCTGTGGCGAGAAATATTCCAATCGCGCTTTTCCAGTCCCGCGTTGACGCCTTCCATCACGATGTTCACCGCCAGTTCGCCCATCGCTTCCAGCGGCTGCCTCACCGTTGTCAAAGAGGGCGCCGACAGCGATGACAGCGGCACGTCATCGAAGCCAACCACCGAACAATTCTCCGGCACCTTCACGCCGGCCTTGGTCAGCGCTCGAATCGCGCCCAACGCCGTCAAGTCGTCAAAGGCCATCAACGCTGTAAACTTTTTCTTTCGCTGCATCAATTCTTCCGTGAACCTGTACCCGCCTTCAAAGCCCGAGTTGGGGTCGAAAGAATCCGGCAAATGCAGAACCAGCGCCGGATCGATCTCCAGTCCAGCCGAGTGCGCGAATTTCTGAATGCCTTTCCACCGTGGCGCGCTGTCGATCAGCATTTTCGGGCCGAGGATATATGCAATCTTGCGATGCCCCAGTTGGTGAAGATGTTCGAGCGCCAGCCGGCCTCCGGCTTCATTGTCCACCATCACCGAGCTTACGGAGTTTCCGGGCATCTCCCATCCGATGGTCGCCGCCGTAATGTTTCTTTTGCTGAGGTCCGCGAGCAAGTGGATATCCACGAAGAGCCAGTTGGCCACCACAATCAAGGCCTCAACGTGATGCTCGAGCAGCATCTCCAGGTACCGCTCGAACCGGTTTCTCTGGTTGTGCGCGTCGGCGAAAATAGGAACATACGAGGATTGATAGAGCGCGTTCTCAATGCCCCGCAACACCGGCACGCAAAACGGATCGGTAATGTCGAAGAACATTACCCCAACGCTATGGCTCCGCTTGCTCCGCAAAAAACGCGCCATCGCGTTCGGCCGGTACCCGAGTCTTTTAGCCACTTCCTCGATGCGCTTTTTCGTGGCGGGTGCAATGTACCGCGCCAGCGGCGCATTATTCAGCACAATCGAAACCGTCGCGGGAGAAAAGCCGCTGGACTTCGCGACATCCCTCATCGTGATGGTCTGGTTCTTTCCGCTCTGCCGTTTCATGCTCGCGCCTCTGGCGGCACTATCATCCGGCGTTTGCGGTCCGAATTGCAATGTGGGTGCCTTCACGAGAACGCTTATCCTATTCAGGGGGTGCTTCAAACGACATGGTCTTGCGGAAACCGGACGTCTTCCACGCCCCGTAGAGCAAACCCACGGCCACCCACACGGCGCCAAGTTTCTTCGCCGGCATGCTGAGCTGCAGAAAAATGTACCCGCAGATTCCAAATCCGAGCAGCGGCCACAGCACCGGCCAGACCGTTTTTCGCTCTGCGCGCAGGAAATATCGCACAAAAGCCGCCGCGTTTACCCCCATGAACGCGATGAACGCTCCGAAGTTGAGCATTTCGGCGCCCCGTTCGTAAGAAAGAAAAAACGAGCCCGTCAAGGCAATCGCACCGATCAAGATCACATTATTTGCAGGGATGTGCCGCTGCGGTTCGATTTTGCCGAAAAACCCCTTTGGCAGCGCGTCGTTGCGCCCCATGCCGTAAAGCAGTCGCGCGGCAGCTAACTGTGCGCCCATCCCGGATCCAATATTGGCGATTAATATTGTGAAATTCAGCAGTTGAAACAGGAAAAACCCGCCTATCTGCCGTGCCACCAATGGAAATGCCGACTCCACTTGCTCCGCCGGAAACGGTTTTGAACCCCACACGAGCTGCGCCGCGTAAACTTCGAACGAAGACAAGACTCCAGTCACCAAACACACCAGCACAGTGGCCAATAGGATGTTTCTCCGCGGGTTCTCCACTTCTTCCGAAAATGTCGAGATAGCGTCGAAGCCGATATAAGTCAGAACGGCAATCGAAGTGCCGTGAAAAATGGAATTCAGATTAAACGTCGCCGGATTGTAAAACGGCTGAAAAAAGAACCCCGCCCCATATTGGTGCAATCCGAGGAGGAATCGGATCACAAATCCAAAAAACACGATCACCACGATGGTCATGCCGGCGGCCAGTACGTCATTGATTCGTGCGGAAGTCTTCACGCCGCGAAGGTTCAGCACCGTAAACGCCGTTGCATAGAAAATCGCCAGCGCCCAGTAGGGCACCCCCGGCAGGATGTTCTGCGTCAGTTTGCTGCACAGAATCGTGCAGATCAGCGGGTTGAGGATGTAGTCCATCACCATCGCCCAGCCCGTCAGATAGCCCAGCCCCGGATGAATCTCCTGCCCCACATAGGTATATGCGGACCCCGCACTTGGATACACCCGCGCCAGCATCCCGTAACTGATCGCCGTAAACAGCATCGCCACCATCGCGATCAGAATCGTGGTCACCACATGGCCGCCAGCCGCGTTGTTCACGATGCCGTACAATCCCATCGGCGCGATCGGCTGGATGATCACGATGCCGATGATGATCAAGTTCCATAACGTCAATGTCCGCTTCAGGCGTGGCCCGGAGCCCGCCGTCCCTTCGTCGCTCAAGAGATTCTCCTTTTCGTCGGAAACTACGGCGTCGGTTGGCCGTCACTGCCGCATCTGCATCGAGCAACTCTTGCGGTCACGCTGCCCCGTTTCGTGCTCTCATTTGTTCGTATTCAATCGTTTCAATGCTGACAGTGTCCGCAATCTTCCTCCCCCGCGCAACTGCTAAAGTTCTTCCCAGATACTCGGCCTTCAACGCTGGATTTCCCCTGCCACATTTTGTCCTGAACGATCGTACAGTTCCCGATATCCACAGGACGGGTATCACTTGCCTCACTCACCCCTGAAATCTCCGGCAACGGTTACGCCCTCTAAGTAGTCTAATTAAGTAGGCGCCGGCCCCTGAGAACAAACATCAGCTCGGTAAAATCCATGGGCGAGGCTCCTCTCAAAAACGGCCGCAGCACCACCACTATCTTCCTGGCGCATTTTGGTGTTTTTCTTTTCGTGGTGCTCGCCGCTTCCTGGCTTCGCCGCATTACGCTTCAGCCCGACGCCATTCTTCAGGGCTATTTGCTGGTGATCAGCGGCCTTCTCGCCTTCGTTTTCGCCGCCGTCACTCTCGTCCGTTTCCAGGGAACCCAGGACCGCATCTCCCTCATTCTTGGCGCCGGCTTTCTTCTCTCCGGCGCTGTCCTGACGGCGACCAGTGTTCTCTTTTTTCAAATTCTTCCGGATGCTTCTCTGCGCCTCCTCTGGGCTCCCACCGCCTGGTGGCTCGGCCGCATGGTCCTGGCCCTACTGCTCGTCGTGGCGCTCCTCGTTGAGCGTTTCCTGCCTCGTTCGCGTCATCCGCGCCGTGAGATCACCGGCGCACTGCTTTCCGCCATCGCGCTGACCTACGTGCTCGCGGCCGCTCTTCGCGGCTTGCCCCCGGAAGTCTCCCGTCACCCCAGCGCGTTTTTCCCCAATCCGCAGCAGTTGCTGCCCGGCGTCATTTTCCTCGTGAGCCTTATCTGGTATCGCCGCCGTTTGTCCGTGGAGGATTCCGCTTTCGACCGCACCATTTACGCCGCGACCTGGTTGAACGTCGCCGCACAGCTATCGGCCGCCCAATCCGCGCGCCTTCTCGACGCTCCCTTCCTTTTCGCCCAGGCCCTCATGGTCTTGGGATACACCGTCGCCCTCGGTGGCGCTCTTCTCGATAACGCCCGGCTCTTTGAACAAGTTCGCCACCTCGCCGTCAGCGATCCGCTCACCGGCCTTGCCAACTACCGACGCCTGCTCGATGTCCTCGAAAGCGAGACGGAGCGCACCAATCGCACCGGCCGTCCCTTCTCCGTGCTTCTTCTGGATCTCGACGGCCTGAAAAAAATCAACGATAGCTATGGCCACCTGGTCGGCAGCCACGCCATCTGCCGCCTCGCCGATATTCTTCGCATTCATTGCCGCGCCGTCGATACCGCCGCGCGTTATGGCGGCGACGAATTTGCCCTTGTCCTCCCCGAATCGAAAGAGGATGACGCGCATCGTGTCGCGAATCGTATCCGTGAAGTTCTCGCCAGCGACGAGGAGCAGCCCGCGCTCTCCGCGAGTATCGGCATCTCCGTCTACCGCGGCGATGGCGAGCGTATCGAAAAACTTCTCTCTGAAGCGGACCAGGATCTTTACGCAGAAAAAGCAAAGCGGGGAACACGCGCCGCCGCGTCTAATCCCCGCCGTCGTACCCCCAAATCGTGAGCTTCTACAGTTAATCAGCCTATTTGTTCGAACCGCCCGCCGCCGCAAATGGCGCGAGTTGTTCCGTGATCTTCGCCTTGTCCCCTACCACCACGATCGTCATCAGTTCCGGCTTGAGATACTCAGCCGTCATTTTCTGCACATCCGCCGGCGTCACCGCATTGACCTTCTGGACGTAAGTTTTCAAATAGTCTTCGCCCAGCCCCTGTAGATCCACATACCGAAGCTGCCCGATCAGCGCTCCACGCGACGAGTTCTGAATTACAAACAGCCCTGAAAGATAACTCTGGATCCCCTGCAACTCCGCGGCTGGCGGAGCTTCCTTCTGCAGCCTCTGGATCTCCCCGAATATTTCTCCCAGCGACTTTCCTGTGCAATCCGTGGTGATGTCCGCCGTTTCCACCCAGTACGCATCGTGATACCTCCGCGACACCTGCGAGCCCGGCGAATACGTGCACCCCAGTTTCTCGCGAATATTGCTCGTAATCCGCGAACCGAACGAGCCTCCCAGCAGCGCGTTCGTCACACCCAACGGAATATTGTCCGGGGTTGTCGCGTTCGGCGCCGGCAATCCTACGTAAACTGTCGCTTGCGGCGCCCCCGGCCGGTCCGTCACGTCCAGCAACCGCTGCGTCTTTGGTTTCGGCACATTTTCGACCGCCGCCGGCCCCTTCGCCCAGCCCGCAAACCCGGCCTCAATCGCTTTCTTTACCGCAGGCGCATCGAACTTTCCCGCAACGTAGAGGTGCGTCCGTCCCGCCCCGTAATTGTCCGCGTAAAATTTCTTCGCGTCCGCGATCGTCATCTTGTTGACGGTTTCCTCCGTCGGCAGGATTGTGCCGTACGGATGCTCGCCGTACATCAACTTCCGAAAACGCGCCAGCGCAATTTGTCCCGGTTGCGACTTGGCCACCGCAATTTGTCGCAGCTGATTGGCCTTCAACCGCGCCAGTTCCGATTCCGGCAGCAACGGGTGCTGCAGCACGTCCGCCAGCAGCTTCACGGCATCCGGCCCAAATTCTGAGAGCACGTCCATGTCGAACGAAGTTTCGTCCGCACCAGTGCCAACGTTCAAGGTGCTTCCCATTCGGGCCGCCGATTCAGCCAGCGCGCTCGCGCTCAAGCTGGCCGTTCCTTCCTTCAACAATTCTCCCGTAACGTCAGCGATTCCCAGCAGCTCCTTGCTTTCATTCAGATTCCCCGCTCGCAGCGCCAGGCTCACGCTCACTTTCGGAATATTTCCGTAGGGAACCAGCGTCACTTTCATCCCATTCGCCAGCGTGTACGTCTCATGCGCCGGCAGCGTGAACGCCTTCGCCGGTCCGCCCGCCGGTGGCGTCTGTTTCTGTCCAAACGCAGTCGCCGCCATCAACATTGCGGTGCCAAGAACCAGCAGTATTTTTCTTGCATGTGTGCGCGTCATCGATTTGTCTCCCTTACTGGTTCTTCGCTGGTGCCGCAGGTGCGGCCGCCGGCGTTTGCTGTTGAGGTTGGATTAATAAAACAGTCCGGTTTTCCGGCCGCAAGTATTCCTGCGCCGTCTTCTGAATCAGTTCCGGTGTCACCTTCTGGTATTCCGAGACCAGCGTGTTCACTCGCCCCGGGTCATCGTCAAACAGCGCAAAACTCGCCAGCAAGTCCACCAGTCCAAATCCGTTGAACTGCCCCACCGCGTCATACAGATCCGACCGCAGTTTCCCCATCGCTCGATCCAGCGTCTTTTGATCAACCGGCTTCGTCCGCAACGGCTCGATCGCTCCATCAATAGCCTGCACGATCGTTTCCGGGCTTGTCGCCGGGTCATAAATGAAGTTGGTGATGAACAGCATCGGCCCCTTGTAATTCCAGGGAGTTCCAAGCTGATTGATGCCCCCGCTCACGTTTCCCGTGATCCCTCGTTTTTGTACCAACTCTTGATGCAGCAAGCTGTCGTCGCCTTCGATCAACATCTCGTCGATCAGTGTCATCGCGTAATATTCCGGAGTGTTTCTCTCCGGCACGTGATAGCCCAGCGCAATTGCCGGCCGCTTCGCCAGCGGGTCGTTCTTTGTCGCGTGTTTTTCCTTCTCTTGCCGCGGCTCCGTCAGGTCCGGTTGTGCGGGAAGCTCCGACGCCTTCAGCGGTCCAAAATATTTCTCCACGAATTTCCTCGCTTCCGCCGGATCGAAATCCCCTGCGATCGCCAGCGCTGCGTTGTTTGGTGCGTAGTACGTCTTGAAAAATGCTTGCACATCCGTCAGCGTCGCCGCTTCGATGTCTTTCAAATCGCCATAGAAATTGTGGGAGTTGTACCAATTCGTATTGGCATACTGCGGCATGTCCAGCCAGGGAAATCCCCCGTACGGCCGGTTCAGCACGTTCACTTTTACTTCATTCCCCACCACGCCCTGCTGGTTCTTCAGGTTTTCTTCCGTCACCGCCAGCCCGCCCATGCGGTCTGCTTCCGCCCACAGCGCCGTCTCCAGCTTGTTCGCCGGCAGCACTTCAAAGTAATTCGTGAAGTCAAACCGCGTCGATCCATTCAGGATGCCACCGTTCTGCTGCACCAGCTTGATAAACTCCATCTTTCCCAGGTTCTGCGATCCCTGAAACATCATGTGTTCAAACAAGTGCGCGAACCCCGTGCGGTCCTTCGGCTCGATGCGAAACCCGATCCGGTAATACACCCCGACGCAAATCGTCGGCGATGTGTGGTCCGGCGAAAGCACCACGCGCAGCCCGTTCGGCAACTTGTAATACTCCACAGGGACCTTGAATTCCGCCGCGCTGGAAGGTCCAGCATTGGCCGCTGTGCCACACGCCAGGAGCAGCGCCGTGACCACTGCTAAAGCTCGGAAGCCTCGATCCATCTTCAAACGCATTGTTCCTCCGTATTTCCCAACCCGTTCAGAATCTTTAAAGTGGCGAGTCAGCAGCGCAGACGAAGAACCACCCCTTCCCTACAAGACGCACGCCGCGCCCGGAAGTTTCGCCCGCGACTCCCTATTTGTCTCGGGATCCTCAGTATACCGTGCGATTCTGCGTTCTGGCCTTGCTTGCCAGCGAAAACCGCGGCTCCGGCTCCGCCCTGTCCAGCAGCCGCCCCGTCACGTATTCTCCCAGTGCCGGTCCGTGCTTGAACCCGTGTCCCGAGCCTCCCCCCACAAACCACACATTTTCCATCCCTGGATGCTGGTCCATCAAAAAATCTCCATTCGACGTGTTTTCATACTGGCACACTCGTGTTTCCAGGATCGGCGCATCCTTCAAGGCAGGGAACCGCTTCTCCACATACGCGCGCGCTCTTTCCCTGGCGACCGGCGTGACGATCCGCGGCTGCGTGTCCGGATCGACTGCCTCCCCGTGTCCGTCATACGCGATCTTCAATCCCCGGCTCTCAATATCCGGCATTCCGTAGAAAAGATCCTCTTGAAACAACCACGTCGGCAGCGCCGGTGACCCAAACCGCGCGTCTCCGGCCGGCACGCCAAAAAAGAAAACCTCCTGTCGCGTAGGGAAGATCCGCTCGCCCAGAACTTCCGGGAAAACCTTGCCGAGCCACGCTCCACAAGCAAACACAAATTGTTCCGCGCTGATTTTCTCAGCTTGGCTCGTTACAATCTGCTCCAGCCGTCCCGATCCCGTTGGCTTCGGTATCTGCGCACTGCAATACTGCACGCCCAGCCGCAACGCCTCTTCCACCAGCGCCGCCACCGCACGCCGCGCCATCAGCACACCGCTATGGGGCTCAAAAATGCCCGTTGTGACGTCTTCGAAAGAAACTTGTGGATATTTTGTTTCGAGCGCGGCGCGATCGAATTTATCAAATGGCACCTTGCAATGCCTCAGTGTAGTGGCCGTTCGTTGCAGTTGCGAATCATCTTCGCCCCCCAGCCACAGCACCCCCGTCTCATGAAACAGCGGAGTTTTTGCAGCCTCAAAAAACCTCTTCCATTGCTCCAGCGATTTTTGCGCCCATAGCGTATACAGCTCATCCGCACCGTACCCCATCCGGATGATCCGCGTTTCCCCACCCGAGCTGGCCCGCGCATTTGCCGGTCCATAAGCATCGATTAGCAAAACGCGTTGCCGCCGCTTGGCAAGATGCCAAGCCGTCCACGCCCCAAACACCCCCGCTCCAATCACGGCCACATCAAATGTTTTTTGAATCCCCACACCTCTCTCCGTTCAACACCCAATCCTAACCCAACTCACCGCTAGGCATCCTTCCCGCGCGCCCAATTGTTCTCTATGACCTCTGTGCTCTTACTCTGCCAACTCTGTGTTAAATCTCCCCTCTCCACCGTGATAACATGCACCGCTTCGCCAAAGTCATTTGGAGGTTCGCGTGAGAGTATTTGTCCGCACTATCGGAATCGCAGTTGCGTTCATTCTTCTCTGTCTCTCGTTCATCCAACCCGCTAATGCTCAGCAACCTGCCAATCCGGTCGATCCCAAGACCTATGGCGGCATGAAGTGGCGTCTCATCGGCCCCTTCCGCGGCGGACGCTCCATTGCCGTGACCGGCGTGCCCAGCCAGCCCAACACTTTCTATTTTGGCGCTGTCGCCGGCGGCGTCTGGAAAACCACCGACGCGGGCAACACCTGGGATCCACTCTTTGAGAAGCAGACCACCTCTTCCATTGGCGCTATCGCCGTCTCCGAATCGGATCCAAATGTAATTTATGTCGGCAGCGGCGAAGCCTGTATTCGCGGCAACATCTCTTTCGGCGATGGCGTTTATCGTTCCAGCGACGGCGGCAAGACCTGGAACAACATTGGCTTAAAGGACACCCGCCACATCGGCGCCGTCATCGTCCATCCCACCAATCCCGATGTCGCCTTCGTCGCTGCCCTCGGCCACGCCTACGGCGCAAACACCGATCGCGGTATCTTCCGCACGCGCGATGGCGGCAAGTCCTGGGAAAAAGTTCTCTATCTTGACGATCGCACCGGCGGCATCGAAGTCGTCTTCGATCCCCAGAATCCCCACATTCTTTTCGCCGCCATGTGGGAAGGCTACCGCACTCCCTGGACGCTCAACAGCGGAGGCGCCAAGGACGGCCTCTATCGTTCGAATGACGACGGCACCACCTGGAAGCGCATCGAAGGCAACGGCATCCCAGAAGGCCCCCTCGGCCGCATTGGTGTCTCTGTTTCCGGAGGCGATTCCAATGTTATTTACGCGCTCATCGAAGCCAAGAAAGGCGGCCTCTACCGCAGCGATGATAGTGGCACCAATTGGACGCTCATCAACGACGATCACCGTTTCCGCCAGCGCGCCTGGTATTTCACCCATGTTTGGGCTGACCCCAAAGATACGAACAAGGTCTACATCGCCAACACTGGCCTATATCGTTCCATCGACGGCGGCAAATCCTTCGAACGCTTGCCCGCCCCGCACGGTGACCACCACGCTCTCTGGATCGATCCCAATAGTCCCAACCGCATGATTAACGGCAACGACGGCGGGGCCACCATCTCCGTCGATGGCGGAAAAAATTGGACCACCCAAGGCAACCAACCGACCGCGCAGTTCTACCATGTCGCGGCCGACAGCGATTTTCTGTATCGCATTTACGGTTCCCAGCAGGACAACTCTTCGATCGGCATTCGCACGCGCAGCGACCACGGCGCCATCCTTAGCGGTGACTGGGATGCCGTCGGCGGCGGCGAAAGCGGCTACATCGTTCCCGACCCGCGCGATTCCAACATCGTTTACGCCGATGACGAAGGCCCCATCCTCACCCGCTACGATCGCCGCACCAATCAAGCGCAAAGTATCCAGCAATGGCCCGAGGATCCCAACGGCTACCCGGCCGCCGTTGCGAAATATCGCTACACCTGGACGATGCCGATCGTCATTTCCTCGCACAATCCGGATGTCATCTATCACACTTCGCAATTCGTTTTTCGTTCGAACGATGGCGGCCGCACCTGGACCACCATCAGTCAGGACCTCACCCGCAACGACAAATCCAAGCAGCAGGATTCCGGCGGCCCGCTAACCAAGGATCAATACACCGTCGAATACTACGACGTGATTTTTAGCCTCGCGGAATCGCCAAAACAGCAAGGCCTGCTCTGGGCCGGCACCGACGATGGCTTGATTCACCTGACTCGAGATGAAGGCAAGACGTGGACGAATGTCACGCCAAAAGAAATGCCCGAATGGGGCATGGTGAGCCTCATCGAAGCTTCACCGTTCGACCCTGCCACTGCCTACGTAGCGGTCGACGCCCACAAGCTCGACAATTTCAAACCGCTCATTTTCAAAACCAGCGACTATGGAAAAACTTGGACCAAACTCGTCACCGGGCTCCCCGACAATTCCTACGTTCACGCCGTCCGCGAAGATCCCAAGCGTAAAGGTTTGCTTTACGCGGGAACCGAGACTGGCATTTGGGCTTCCTTTGACGATGGCGCCCACTGGCAGCCGCTGCAGCTCAATCTTCCGACCACTCCGATTCACGACATGATCATTCACGACGACGATTTAGTCGTCGCTACTCATGGCCGCTCGTTCTGGGTGCTGGACAGTGTCGGCCCACTACGCCAGGCCAGCACCTCGATTGCCGCGGAAGACGCGCATCTTTTCAAACCGGACACCGCCGTTCGAACGCGCATGGGCCATTTCAATACGCGCCGCTATCCCATTGGCGAAAATCCTCCCTCGGGAGCAATACTTTACTTTTACTTGAAGGAAGAACCCAAAGAGCCAGCCAAACTCGAAGTCCTCGACGCCCAGGGCAAAGTGATTCGCTCGTTCAACAGCGAGCAAAAGAAAAAAGACGAAGCCGCCGAAGAGTGGGAGCGCGACGCCGCTGAAGAACACATCCCCGCCAAAGCCGGACTCAATCGTTTTGTCTGGGACTTGCGCTACGAAGTGCCAGCAAAAATTCCGCTTGCCGTGTACGACGCTGGCGATCCGATCGCCCCGCTAGTTCTACCGGGTTCCTACCAGGTGCGCCTCACCGTCGCCGGAAAATCTCAGGCCGCGCCGTTCGAAGTGAAAATGGATCCGCGCGTCCAAACTTCGGCCGAAGATCTGCGCAAGCAGTTCGAACTCATGCTCAAGATGCGCGACCGCCAGGACGAACTAAACAAAGCCGTCATGGCGATTCGCGAAACGCGCGCGCAGCTTCAGGCGATCGAGAAGCGTCTCGGCTCGGCAGAGCCCGAAAAGCCTCTCGTCACCGCCTCCGCCGATTTGCGCAAAAAGATGAGCGCCATCGAAGAAGAGCTCGTCCAGGTCAGCGGCAAGTCCAGCGAGGACTTCGCCAATTTTCCGGTGAAGCTAGACAGCAAATTCGGCGCCCTGCAGAATCTCGTCGACAGCGCCGACACCGCCCCCACCGCCGCAGAACAAGCCGTCTTCGCTGATCTCGACCAGCGCTTTGAAGCCCAGCTGGTGAAGTGGCGCGAAGTCCTTTCCAAGGACCTCCCCGCCATCAACGACGCCATGCAGAAACACAACGTCCCACTAATCGCCCCATCCGTGGCCAAAGCCAACTAGCTGGTTTTGTAGCGGCCGCCTTCTGAGGCGGGCGCTTTGGAGTGGGGCAGCCCAGCTGCCGCTTTTCCACTGTATTGCGTCACGCGGGGAAAAAGTGGGAGCCCGGCTCCCGCACTCCACATCGCTAGCGCACAAACGCAGCGGCGATTGGCTTAGCCCAGTGCGAGAGGTGATTCAGCGATTCCGTGTGCGTGGGATCGAGGTGCAACGGCGTGATGGAAACGGCACTGGAAAAAATCGCCGCGTAATCCGTGTCGGGCTCCACGTCCCTATCAATTTTCTGCTCGAACAGCCAAAAATAACTGCGCCCGCGCGGATCTTTTCCTTCCGTCAATTGGTTGCGCGTGATCTTCTGCGATTGGCGCGTGAATTTCACGCCGCCGTTCCACGGCTCCGGCACATTCACGTTCAGCAAAACCTGGTCCTGCAATCCTTCTTTCAAAATCATTTCCGCCGCCGCACGCGCTACGCGCGCGGAGTTTTCAAACTTCGCTTCCGTCTTTTTCGAGCACAGCGAAATCGCCACCGAAGGAATGTGATGCAGCGCGCCCTCGCGGGCCGCTCCCACGGTGCCTGAGTAGTAGACGTTCTCGCCTAGATTCGCGCCGTGGTTGATCCCCGAAATCACCATGTCCGGTTTTTCCGGCAAAAGTTTGTGCAGCGCCACGATCACGCAATCCGCCGGCGTCCCATCGATCGCCCATTCGCGCTCCCCGATTTTGTTGCAAACGATCGGCTGCCGCAGCGTCAGCGATTGCGCCGCCCCGCTGCGCTCCAAACTCGGCGCTACAATGCTCACTGTCGCAAATCCTTCCAGCGCCGCCGCCAGCGCCCGCAGCCCTTCCGCCTGATACCCATCGTCGTTGGTCAACAGTATGTGCGGCATATTCAAAATTTTCCGAAGCGTTGATTTCTCAAGACACGCGGTTTACCGGCGAGGGGCAGCTGTTCGGTGTCCGAAGAAGAAATGGTCGGGACGGCGAGATTTGAACTCGCGACCTCACGCACCCCAAGCGTGCGCGCTACCAGGCTGCGCTACGTCCCGACCGGTGAGCTGACAACGACGCGGCAAGTAATCAAGAGGGCCGAATCGAGGTAGCAACTGCAACTTCAAGGCTATCACCGCCGTTCGAGCAGCGTCAAGAAAGCGCGCAGCGTATCGCGCAGATCCAGCAGCATTTTGCGGCTCAGTAGCTGACCGGCGCCTTCCGCCGAATGATTCGCGCTGCGACGTTCCGTCTCATCATTTCCATCGTGCTCGCGGAGATGCCGCCGCGCGCCGGCGATGGTGAATCCTTCATCGTAGAGCAAGCGCTTGATGCGGAAGACCATGTCCACGTCTTCCTGGCGATAGAGACGATGGCCGCTGGAGCCCTTGATGGGCTCGAGCATAGGGAATTCGGTTTCCCAGTAGCGCAGAACAAATGGTTTCAGCGCCGCCAGGCGGCTGACTTCGCCGATGCGGTAGAGTTTTTTCTCCGTGGCTGCTTGCGTTGCTGTGCCGTTGCCTGGCATCGAAAAGCCCTGTCGGGAGGGGACGCCGCTATCGTAGCAGTTTGCGCGTCATTGATGTAGAGGGAGGCGTTCATTCGTCACGGTCCGGGGGGCCGCCGGTGTTACGCTTCTCCCGTTTGCGCATGCGCTGGATGAAGCGGACGGGCGTGCCGACATAGTCGAATTTGGCGCGCAATTGGTTTTCCAGGAAGCGCTGGTAGCTGAAGTGCAGCGGCTCCTTCTGGTTGGTGAAAATCAGGAACGTGGGCGGCGCGATTTTCGCCTGCGTCATGTAATAAATGCGGACAGGACGAGCCTTCGGCGTGGTGCCTCGCTGCAAGTCGACTTCATCCTTGAGCCAATTGTTTAGCACCGGCGTGGAGACGCGGCGGCGGCGCGCTTCCCAGCATTGATTGATCAACGGAAAAAGTTTGTCGGCGCGCTCGCCGGTCTTCGCGGAAAGAAAAACGATCGGCGCGTAGCTCAGGAATTTCAATTTGGCGCGAATCATTTTTTCGTACTCGAACATCATGCGGCCGGAGTCGAAGTTTTCCGGTTTGTGTTTTTCGCCGGGAGCGCGCTTGGCTTTGCCCTTCGCGGTGGCCGCATCGCGCGACGCAGCATCACGAGCGGCAATGACGGCGAGATCCAACTTATTAATGACGATGACGACGGAGCGGCTGGACTCTTCTGCGTAGCTGGCGATTTGCGCGTCGCCTTGCGTTACTCCTTGTTCACCGTCGACGACGAGAAGCGCCACATCGCAACGCTCCAGGCCGCGGCGAGCCATGACCACGCTGAGTTTTTCCGCCACCAAGGTGGTTTTGGCCTTGCGGCGAATTCCCGCGGTATCCACGAAACGGTACGCGCGGCCATCGCGGGCGATCTCCAAATCCACGTTGTCCATGGTGGTGCCGGGAATCGGCGAAACGATAGAGCGTTCCTCGTCAACCAGCCGGTTCAGCAGCGTGGATTTTCCGACGTTGGGCCGGCCGATGATGGCGACCTCGATGACGTCGGGCTGTTTTTCTTCCTCGACGGAGGCGACGACGCTGACCTGCGCGAGCGCGGAATCGAGGAGATCGTCCACGCCGGTGCCGTGCTCGGCTGCGATGGGGAAGACCGGAACGCCGATGCGATGGAAAACGTTGGCGTTGGACTCCTGGGACATGGCGTCGACTTTGTTGACAGCGACGACAAACGGTTTGCCAGTTGTCCGCAGGAGCCGCGCTAGTTCTTCGTCGAGAGGTGTGAGGCCGGCCTGGCTGTCGACTACGAGAACCAGCAGCGCCGCTTTTTTGATGGCCACATGCGCCTGGCGCAGGATTTCCTGCGGAATCAGGGCCTTATCGTCCGGGAGAAGGCCTCCGGTATCAACGATTTCAAGGGCGCGGCCACGCCATTCGGCTTTGCCGTAGATTCGGTCACGAGTGATGCCCGGCTCGTTGGTGACGATGGAGCGGCGCGTGCCGGTCAAACGGTTGAAGAGCGTGGACTTGCCCACGTTGGGACGGCCGACGATGACGAGCGATGGGAGAGTTTCGGACATTGGTTCCTGAGCCGGACGCACAATGGGCGCTGCGGCATGCTGTTCAACCTTCCAATGTAGCCTATTCCTCGCTTCATCGGAAGGAAAGTGGGTGAGGGGAAAGTGGGCAGTGAGTGGTGAGTAGTGGTCAGTCAAGGCAAAGACCGGAATTAACGCAGAGTTCGCAGGGGCGGAGCTCACAAAGTTCACGGAGACCGAAGTAACTTTGAAAGGAAAGGAGTTGTGGAACGCTCTTGGTGCGGGGAGCAAAAAAAGTGAGGACAGGGGGAGGGGCACCCCGGAGTTTGCGTAAGAACGGATTTTAAAGAACTTACAGGAGTCACAGTTTGTAAGTGCAGATTCTAAAAGAGATACGGTGACGGCTTTTTCGTCACGTGACGACGGAAAGGGGAGAAGTAATGAGGTAATAGAGATCAAAAAGGGGGTACCCCCTCCGTCACGATGAAAAGAGTGCGGAAGTGATTGATAAGGAAAGGTTTGTGATACGGCCGTTGTGTCGGTATGGCTGCAAGCTTTTGAAAAGAAAAGGGTTGAAGACAGAGAGGGCAAAAGCGGAAAAGGCGCAGAAACCGAAGAAGAAGATTGGCGGGTGGCGTTCCGAGGCTCAGTATGAATAAACACACCAAACCATATCAGATTTTAAAGAATATGTCAAGTATTTATTTAGATATCATTCGAATGGAGCTATAAGACGTTGAAATGTTTGCAAGTTGCAAGCTTGAATGTTGAAATTGACGAGGAGCGGAAACAGCTGCTCGAGACCTCGGCAGTTCTTTCAAGGGCAGTCCGCGTTATTGAGGCTGGAGAGAAATCCGCCGATGCCGCCAAGCAGCAGCCAGAATATACCGGTCGTCGCTAGTGATGCAATGGTGAAACGATGAATAAGTTCGGCGGGAACAGCATTGTGCCCGGCAGCGGTGGGAGCACCAATTAAATGCGGCAGGGCCAGGCAAATGGCACCCGCCACTCGGAGCGGCCAAGCTCGCCTGGCGCCAACAAGCCACCACAATCCCACGGCGGTCGCGATGACCGTGCCGATCCACCAGACCTGACGTTGAACGATACCAGCAACGGCGGTGCCCGGAGGTTGCGGGGGCAATCCGAGAGCTGGAGCCAGACTGAAACAGAGAAAAGCAGCAAGACCCCAAAGCGCGCCGCGGCGAGAGTCAACGCGGTTGCCCGTTAGGGATATCGTCCCGAACAGCAATGATCCAAAACCGATCCCGCTGAGTATGGTAGTCAGCGCGGTAAGAGAGGTGCGCTCCCAGCCGTCCGCGGGGTGCCAACCCTCATCGGGGTGGATCATGTTGGGATTGGACTGCTCCGCGGCCGCTTCATAGGTTTCAGCAGATTCGATCAGCGGGATGATCGTAAAGTGTTGAATGGCGAATAGAGCCAGCCCGGCGAGCGCGCCGGAGGACAGCACTACGAACATCAGTTGACGGAACCGGTGCACCGAGAAAGACTCAGTGGCAGGGAAACCCGTTGGCGTGACGTGTGTCGTGAGCGGAGCTGTGCGCCTGAGACACGGTCGAAAAACCGACGGCGTAGAGGACGACCAATCCAATCAACAGAACAGCAAACGCCGGCAAGCGATTCACAATGGTCCAGGCACGTGTGCCGCTTACTGGCAAAATCACTGAAGTGTGCATGGTCGCCTCCAAGAAAAGTTGCTGCAAAGTCTACCACCAGTTGCCCGGCGGGAGTAGTCAAGTACTTTCACAGTTTTTCCATTCCATGCGTGCCCGCACTCAGTTCGACGGGTTTGCCGTGGGGGGTGTGACGGTAGGCGTCGGCCCAGGCTTCCTTGCGGGCTAGGAGCGACGCGGCATCGGTGAGACTTTTGGCGGTGAGCAGACGCTCGAGGGTGGCGAGCCAGTGGTCGTAATAATGGGAGCCATCGTCGGGTTCACCGCGGTCGGCGGCGGCTTTCAGTTCGGCGGCGAGGGCGGCGGCCCATTCCTTCCAGGTGAAATGGCCCTGCTCGGAGAGCTTTACGGCTAGAGCGAAGGCCTGGGCCTGCCAAGGCTCGGCGAACACCGGACCGCCGTCATCGCGAGGAAGCTGCGGCAGGTCGGCAAGAATCTGGGGTTGGCGAATTGGATCAAGCTGGGTCAAGGTAGTCATCCCACATGTCGAGATAGACAGAATCTTTTTGCGGAGCTTGCTCGCCCCAGAGTTCGCGTGCGGCAAAGCGTACGGAGTAGACGTGCTGCGGCTTTTCGCCGAGGAAATGGGCGTTGGTATCGGGAAAAACGAAGACGCCATGATCGCGGTCGACCATGCCGAATTTTCCGCGGGCGTAACGCGGCAGTCGCGTATGACCGACGGGATTAATGTTGCGCGCCCGCACGCGCTGGCCGACTTCGAAGCGCGGGGACACCTGTACATCGCGTTTTGCGCGAATGCGATTGGGGAGCACAGCCGGAATCTTATCAGGCGTCAGTGGTGGGGTCGCCTTGGGCACGCCCGGCGCGGGCACGCCACTCTCAATCTCAGCAGTGGTAACCAAGCCTCTCTTAACCAACAAATCGCGCAAGCCTGAGAACCATTGCTCGTAGTAGCTCACACGCAAATAGTCATCCGGAGGCAGGACTTCTCTGGTGTGGCGAAACGCGTCAAGGTTCCACTTGCGCCAGGCGCCTGCGGCAAGGAACATCGCGAAAACACGAGACTCCCAGGGCGCGTGAAAGACGGGCTCGTTCTTCTCATATTCGATCGGGCCCATGTCCTGCATGCCGCCCATATCATGTATGCCATTCATGACGAGGACCCCGGCTGGGGCGGAGAAACCTTAGTCACGCCGACCATGGAATCGCGAGTGACGAGCGCGGCGAGTTGCTCTTCGCTCAAATGCTCGGTGCCGGCGGGGCGCTCGGGCAAGACGAGATAACGCAGTTCGGCGGTGCTGTCCCAAACGCGTACTTCAATGTCGGCGGGGAGATCAAGGCCGAATTCGCGCAGCACGCCGCGCGGGTCAATCACCGAGCGCGAGCGATAGGGGGCAGACTTGTACCAGACCGGCGGCAGGCCCAAGACCGGCCACGGATAACAGGAGCACAGCGTGCAGACAATCAGGTTGTGCACACTCGGGGTGTTCTCGACAACCACCATGCGGTCGCCTTGTTTGCTGAGATAGCCAAAATCGGACATCGCGTCGTTGGCATCGGCCAGGAGGCGCGCTTTGTACGCGGGATCGACCCAGGCATGCGCTACCACGCGGGCGCCGTTGCGCGGGCCGATCTTGTGTTCGTAAGTGTCAACCAGGGCGTCCACTGCGGCACGGTCAACCAATCCTTTTTCAACGAGGAGAGATTCCAGGGCTTTGACGCGGAGGGTGAGGTCGGAAGGAACGGCCTGGTGCTCGTGGTCGTGCGTATGTGTGTGAGGAATTTCGGGGGTCAAGGCAGCTCCTGCGGCGGTCACTGCGGCCGTCAAGAAATCGCGCCGGTTGGTGGTCATCTGCCACTCCTCTCCGATCGAGTGAAATCGGAGCAAAACATGACGCTCGCGGCAGGGGACTGCCGGAGATGACTAAGCTAGTTGAGCGATTGGGGAGTGTCAAGCGGGGCGAAAGAGAAATCAGAACTTGTGTCGCGCCAACCGCGCTAAGAACTCTTCACGGTGTTGCGAAGAAACGAAGAATTTGACAACCATCCATATTTCTGCAAATATAGAAATATGGAAAGCGCAGCAAGCAAAAAACGGGCCGAACGCGTGGCGAAGTATGCGGACATGTTCTCGGCGATGGGGACGGAGCCGCGGCTGAAGATTATGCAGTTGCTGTTGTCGGCGCATCCGGAGGGGCTGGTGGTTGGGGATGTACAGCGGGAACTGGAGATTCCGAATTCGACGCTGTCGCATCATCTGGACAAGCTGAAGAATGAAGGGCTGGTGAATGTGCAGCGAGAAAGCACGTTCTTGCGGTACACGGCGAATACGGAAGCGCTTCAAGAGCTGCTGCAGTTTCTGTATTCGGAGTGCTGCACGCGGAACAAGGCGCTGAAGCCGCAAGACATCGTGGAGATTTGCAAATAGGAGAACGGCATGGATAACACCAACATCAAGGAAATTGTTAAGGAGAAATACGGGCAGGCGGCATTGCGGGGGACGAGCGGGAGTTGCTGCGGGGCGGCGGACGCTAGCGGGACGAGTTGCGACCCGATTACCTCCAATCTCTACGACGCCGCACAAATGCAGCAAGTTCCCGGGGAAGCGCTGCAGGCTTCGCTCGGTTGCGGGAATCCGACGGCGCTGGCCAAATTGAATCCTGGGGAGGTTGTGCTCGATCTGGGTTCGGGCGGCGGCATCGATGTTTTGCTTTCCGCGAAGCGCGTTGGGCCAACCGGCAAGGCGTATGGGTTGGATATGACGGACGAAATGCTGGCGCTCGCGAATGAAAACAAGCGCAAGGCCGGCGCCGAGAACGTGGAGTTTTTGAGAGGCGAGATTGAGAATATACCGCTGCCGGACAATTCCGTCGATGTGATCATCTCGAATTGCGTGATCAATCTATCGGCGGACAAGGATCGCGTGTTGAGCGAAGCTTTTCGCGTTCTGAAGCCGGGGGGACGATTTGCCGTTTCCGACGTAGTGACACGCGGAGAAGTCGATCCGCAAATCCGGCAAAACATTCTGCTATGGGTGGGCTGTGTGGCCGGGGCGTTGGAAGAAAATGAATATCGCGAAAAGTTGGTGTCCGCGGGATTTGAACAGGTGGAAATTGAGCCGACGCGCATTTACCGAGTGGAAGACGCGCGCGAGTTCCTGACTGCGAAGGGATTGGATGTGGACGCGCTTGCGCCGAAAGCCGACGGGAAGTTTATGAGTGCTTTTGTACGGGCGACGAAGGCAAAGGCATCCAAGAGCGCTGAAGCCTGTTGCGCACCGGGTTGCTGCCAGTAGGGACCTCGATCCGTTCATCGCAAGGGAAGGAGGATGGCGATGCAAGGGCGCTACAACGTTCTGTTCTTGTGCACGGGAAATTCGGCGCGGTCGATTATGGCGGAGGCCATTCTCAACGGCAAGGGCAAGTCGTTCTTCACCGGGTATAGCGCAGGAAGCCACCCTTCGGGAGTTGTGCGACCCGAGGCACTCAAGATGATTCAGTTTGCGCACTTGCCCACCGACGGTTTGCGTAGCAAAAGTTGGGAGGAGTTCGCGAAGCCTAGCGCGCCGAAGATGAACTTTGTCTTTACAGTTTGCGACTATGCGGCGAAAGAGACGTGCCCTATTTGGCCCGGGCAACCCATGACGGCACACTGGGGCGTTCCAGATCCTGCGGTTGTCGAAGGTACGTCCGAGCAAATCGAACGCGCGTTTCGCGACGCCTACCTGCTGCTGGAGCGACGGATCAGTTTGTTCCTTAGCCTACCCCTTTCCAGCCTGGACAAGCTGGCGATCCAAAAAGAAATCAATCGCATCGGCGTAAGTTAACCATCCCGCGTCCGACACTCCCTTATCGCAGCGACAAGCGTTTGAGCATTCTCAACTTTCTGGCGAGGCGGCTGCGCGGTATCGTATAGAGGTCATAGGAGGAGAGGATGAACAGGCAAATTCAGGTGGTTGTTGTGATGGGGATGCTGATGGGCGCGCAGGGGCAAGCGCCGGGTCGGCCGGAAGTACCGGAAGGCTTGAAAGCGCCGGCGGGCGAGGAAGTGGTTCTGTCGACACACGCCACTGGAACGCAAATCTACGTTTGCCAGCAAGGCGCGGATCAAAAGTATGGCTGGGTGTTCAGGGCTCCGGAAGCGGAGTTGACGGACACAGCGGGAAAGAAAATCATTCACCATTCCGCGGGCCCGACGTGGAAGCACGTCGATGGAAGCGAAGTGAAGGCCAAAGTAGTGGCGAAACAGAACGCGCCGAAAGTCGAGGCGCCAAACCCACAGGCAATCCCATGGCTGCTGCTGAACGCAACGAGTCACAGCGGTGACGGGATCCTCAGCCGGGTGACGAGTATCCAGCGCATTCACACCGAGGGCGGAGTGGCACCGGAAGCGACATCCTGCGATGGATCGTCTTCTGGTAAGGAAGTAGGTGTCGTGTACGCTGCGGACTACTATTTCTATGCGCCTAAGCCCTGAAGAGCCGGACCTGAGACTTCGTGGCCCCTTCAAGGGCGGAAACTTTCGCCAAGGGTCATTTCCTCCATTTCTGGTAAAGTGCTGGCACGTGGAGCTGGTCTCTTACCCCCAGTGATCCGGTGAAGTTCGGGCGAAGAAGGCAGAGCGGCGTGCATCTGCGACAGGGTTAGACAGGGTTGGCGAAGACGCCGCGCAAGCCCCTGCGGGAAGAAACCCTCTGGCAATATTGCTGGATTGGCCTGACTTGGGTAAAACCTCAGGCCTGAAGGCCTGAGCTACAGGGGTAAGTGGCTGAGTTACGAGTGGGTTAGAGGCTGGAGTCGTGGCGGGGCGGGATTTGCAATGTGTAATATTTGCAAGTCCGCGTGCGTACTAGTCTATGGGAACGCTGAGACCAGGCCGGATGAACGCGCCGGGAATAACGGAACCAACGGAGGTCATCACCCGAGCCAGGGCGGGTGAGGCCGAGGCTTGGGGCCAGCTTTACCACGATTACGCACCGGCGATCTTCCGGTTCTGCCGGCGCGCGTTGCCGACGCGGGAAGATGCCGAAGACGCCACCATGGAAATTTTCATGAAATTAAAGGGCAAGCTGGTGCAGTACGATGCGACGCGGTCGTTCTCTGCCTGGCTTTACAAGGTGGCGGCGAATCACTGTTGGGATATGCTGCGGCGGCGCAAGATTCGCCAGGACAAGGAAACCGACGACCTGGAAAATGTGCCGCTGGAGCATCCGGACCCCAGCCAACTGGATCAATTGATTGAGCAACGCACCAGCGAAGAAGTGCGCAAGGCGCTGGAAAAATTGGGCGGCCGAGCGCGCATGGCGCTGGTGATGCGCTATTACTCGGACATGAGCTACGACGAAATTGCGGATGCACTGGGAGTGCGGCGCGCCTTTGTGGGCGTGGTGCTGCTGCGTGCCCGTCATGAACTGCGGCAAGCGCTGGAAGGCAACGCGGCGCTGGCAGCGGGAGGAGCTTCATGAGCGAACTGCCAGAAGACAAGATGAAGCATCTGGACGAAATGACGCTCCTGCTATACGTCGAGCGGCAAATGGACCGCGCGCGCGGGCTGGAAGTTTCCGCTCATACGCAAGAATGTGACGCGTGCCGCACGCTGCTGCGCGCGCTGGAGCGCGAATCGCGGCTGTTGACGCGCGCGATGCTGGAAGAAGACGAGCCATTGCCTTCGAGGCTGGCGCAATTTCAGGAACGGGCGCGACGGTCCATGCAATGGATTTGGGGATTGGTTTTCGGACTGGCGGCGACCGGAGCTTACGCACTTTATGAGGGATATATCCAGCCCTGGCAGACGCAATTGGAACAAGCGGGTTTTGGCGGGTCAAATTTGCTGGGCTTGCTGATTTTTCAGGGTGCAATGTGGAAAGGATGGCAATCCGTGGTGACACTCCTAGAGGTAGTGGCGATGGTGACGCTGGCGGGACTGGGTGCGATGTTCTTCCGCCGGCGGATCCGGCGCGGCTCGGCGCTGGCGCTAGTCTTCGCGGGATTGTGCACCATGCTGGCGCTGCCCACGGGAGCTTCGGCGACGGAGTTCCGCAAGGGGGACGTAGTTACCGTATCGGCAGAAGAGACGGTCAAGGGGGACATGTACGTCACGGGAGCGCGGCGAGTGCGGATCGAGGGAACGGTGGATGGGGACCTTATCGTCTTCTGCGAATCGCTGGACATCAGCGGCCATGTGACCGGAGACGTGCTCAATTTTTCGCAGAGCGCGCGAATCAGCGGGCGTGTGGACGGCAACGTGCGTGGAGCCAACAACAATCTCACGATCACCGGGACGGTTAGCAAGAACGTGCTGACGTTTGAGGAGACGCTGACGATCGATCCGGCGGGAAAGGTCGGAGGAAGCCTGACCAATTTTTCCGCGAACCTCGGAATGGAGGGAAGCGTCGGACGCGATGCTCTGCTTTTTGTGGCGCATGCCCACCTGGAAGGTAAGATCGGGGGAGGAGTCCGTGCCAGGGGGGATTCGTTGTCCATCGGCTCGACGGCGGTGATCGAGGGGCCGGTGCACTTCGAAGGGCGCAACCGGCCGGAGGTTTCCTCGTCGGCGAAATTG